>Ga0131853_10023504_pt1 | contig 11128 bp, 5 predicted proteins | sample TergutLab28metaG_FD_92764 | JGI IMG/M metagenome (GOLD analysis project Ga0131853, IMG submission 92764) | Labiotermes labralis P1 segment gut microbial communities from Petit-Saut dam, French Guiana - Lab288 P1 (version 2) (version 2) | ecosystem: Host-associated > Arthropoda: Insects >...
CTGAGGATGATCCCATAGAGGGATTGAAACATGTAGGAGATATTTTAAATCCATTTTAATCCAATAATGTGGTTTTAAATGGTTTGACAAGTATGTGCAATTAGTTGGTTTTAATAAATATGGCAATTTTTTTGTTTGTTTCTGATGCCGCTAACTCCGTTCGGATAATAGTAATGATAATTTCGGAATTACAATGGGAGAGGCCCACCTAATATACACCGACGCATGGCTGAAAGTAAGCCAAGATCAATAGGACTTTTGTTTCCAGTACCTCATTCGTCCGCGGGTCTACCGGGGTTTTTCCCTTCAGAGACTAGCCCGTACTTCACAAAAACAATTCTACCAAGCAAGATCAGATGAAGATTGTGAAGTCCACTGCGAAGTTTGGGCGTGTCGGCTAACAGAGACCTACTTCTAGGCTCGCCAGTACCTATTACATTTAAATCTTACACAAACGTCAGAAAAAATAACTTTATAATTCAGTAGACGAACAAACCTTAGTAGGCCATATCTGTGATTCACACGATGGTAACGTTATTACCGTCTTAGGGAATGTGAGGCTGTGTAGTTTGGTAGATAAGTAGACACGTTTCGAAGGAATCTGGTGCGCGCTGTCTACATCTAACCATTGGGCTACCCCGAACTAGGTGACAAGAGGTTCCTCCAAATTGTTAATACTCGTCTATCAAACTTCACTGCGTCACTTTCGACAAGACCGAAATTTTAGTTCTTTTAGTGGTTGTTACAGGCATATACTCGGATATGCAAAATATGCGATATCGAGTTACAAATACCGGTGGGATTTGGGACAAAGGTTCCTTCTACACTTGTTGGAAATACCAGTGGCGTACCGAGGTGTGGGGGGGGGGATTGGGGGGTTCAAACCACCGCCCCCCCCCGAAATTCCGAAGGCCCTCCAAAATCATGCCAAACTCAACCCGATTGTGAAAATTGTTAAAAATTGCTGAATTTGGGACGCCAACACCCCAAGATGTTCGGAAAAAAGGCAGTAAAATTCTAAAATTACCTAGGTTCGCAATTGTTTTACATTAGCAATGACAAATAAATTGGTTGTCATCATAAAAAGTCTTAAAGTACCAAAAATTAATAAAATTTTACTATATGAAATGAAATTTCTTGTTCCAAATTACAGTCGCCTCCAGAACCCCTGACTAGAGGGCTACCGCCCCTAGATCCCCCGTTCTCTCTGTTCTGTCCTCAACTGAATTTGTTGAACCCCCCCCCCCGAACAAAATTGTTGGGTACGCCACTAGAAAATACTGAGAAAAACATCAACGAAACCACCCAAATTTGAGGCGGGCACCCTCCAGCAACAACTGAGACACAAAAATCGCCATGCCATCCTTTCCAACCCGTGCTGCGGGGGGTTGATTCTGGCGCCCAAAATGGAAACTGTCTTCTTCGCGTGAGGGATGACGCGACTAAGCGGACTGTTGCCAGTATTTCCTCGGGGGATGAGATCGCATGATTCAAAACGCTAACTACCCCTCCTTCCTCTTGTGTTTTCAATATATCTCTCTCAGGATGTTTAATTTTCGATCACCGTCATACTATCTATCTTGTGCTTCCGCCTTGTTTTGACACAACACAGGAAAACGTCCGTTCGCTTCCAACCCTCCCTCGTATTCCCCACTTGTTAAAAGCGTCAGTAACTCCACAGCGTGCCTTTCAGTATAAGACCCGCTGTTGACTTTGATCACGGCTTGTGTGCAACTACCCGCTTTACATATTTACTATTCCGCAAGCCATGTGGATACTGTGTTAGCTATACTGAAGAAAGTGAAAGTGGTTAAGCTGTTCAAGAAATTCGTAGCCTTTGGGGTTAATTATCCTTCATTATCGTGTCAAACAGGCCTGCCACTGTCGTTAGAGGGACAAACACAATCAAGAAACATCTTCTTTAACCCTTACCCTGCTAACGTGGAGGATATGGCGAGCTCCTAATAATGCCAGAAAATGGCAGGTGGGATTTAACTCGGCGTTTTAAGGGGTTAAAACAAATTAATGGACTCCCCGTTTTTGAAAGAGAGAGAGGGCAAAGGAGAAGTGTTTTATGGAACGAAGCCGACAGTTGTTAGGATTATATAGCGCCGATGGAAACCTATCACAATGACGAAATGATACTGATAAGATAAAAGTGAAGTACTCTGAGAAAATCCCGTCTCGGTCCCGTTGTGTCCACCGAAGATATCACACAGACTGACGTTGGATCAACTCAGGCCTTCGAACTGACAGGTCAGCGACTACCTCACGGAGACAGGGCACTGTCAGGCGTCCAGGAAATTTTCGGTTTTTCGTGACACCCGAAGGTCTGTTGACTGAGCTCACCAGAACTTGCCACTGGTCCGTGCAATACGCCATTTGATTCATTTTCACATCCTCACAGCACTTTTAAGTTTAATTTTAATATTTTTTTTTTCCGTGTACGCTTCCAAACCGATCTCTTCTTTCCAGTTTCTTCTATTAAAGTTTCATATGCTTATCTTAATTCACCGTGCGTCGTGTAAGTCTTCCTCATCTCATCCACCTCGATTTTTTTTTACCCAAATATTTAAGAAGGGTTGCAAATTATGAAAATCCGAAAGTTAAAGGAGGAGAAACAGTGAAAAGGGATGCACAAATAGAAAGTGTGGCTAGAGAGAGAACAGACTGAGGGTAGAGGGAAGAGTTGCCACAGAAATTTATCAATAGATCTTCAAGACCCTTAATAATATTAAATGATTCAGTCACCGCCTAACGGAAGACACTTTGCGTCTCCACTGCACATACAAACGAAGTAAATTAACAACTCGCACCAGACGAGTGTATTAAAACTTCCGTGCTTGTTTATAGTATTATTTCCGAAAGCGCGAACGTATAAATTGGACTTTTGCAGAGATGGCACTTTACCAATTTTTGTTACAGTTTGTATAAGACAGATATGAATACCGTCAACATTTGGTAATGTTTAGGGGAAAAATCCGGTTGATGTTGGAAGCCATGCGAGATTCGAACAACATGAGTAAGTGTGGGGAAACAACAATTTTTTTTAATATATATATATTAGAAATGGCGGTACGTGTAGTAACCACTGCAGTTTAAACGTTTCACTGGATTTTAAACTAGCGTCATTCGACAGCGGGAATGCAACAAGCGACCAATCAACCCGGATTTTAATCTCTGAACCGCTGGTTCCTTGTCTGAGACATACGACAGCCGGCAAGACAGAACTGTGTCCCTAATATTACGCCATTACATCTTTACTCAACAGCTCCTAGGCGCCTCTTAGCTACATATAATGTGCCCAGTAACGTAATTAGCCATCCCATCCCACCCCAACGCCAACCCCTTAGTAACAAACCTTACTTTGAGGAAGTCACGTGACCGCATATTAGCCAAATGACACGAAGGGGAGACAGACTTGAGTTTGCTTTTATCTCAACGATGCCACAACATTCCTCACTCCCCTCACACACACACACACACACACACACACTCAATTTTCTACTGTTGTGCGCTCAGTTTGGTAAAGTCGTGATAAAAATGAAACTCGTTTTCCGAAAGTTGTCACCTCTCAGATCAAACGCCTAATTTACGTTGGTATAATGGCAAGGTACGGTAGTCACTTTTGTAAGCGACACAGTTCGAATCTCGAATTAATGGCTGGCTTTTTTGGCGGGTAATTCTTTGTCTTTCTCAGGCTCTGCTGTTAAAGCAAGCAGTCGCCGCCACATGTCCAGTCCTCACCCTTGATCATCTCGCTATCACATTCACGTTGCAGACTTCTAATATGTGCAGCTGGTACAACATATGTAAACGTGACAATATATCGACCACTACCACGGTTGCACACAGTGTCTCAGCCTTGCCACAAGCCGTCAGCCTTTTACATCCCCCAGACTTATTCCTTGTGTCCGAAGTAACAAAACGAAACCTACAAGTGTTGTTAAATAGCAAAAGTAAAATTGTCCCTCTCCACACCCTGAAGGCATGTAGGAGGAGCAGAAGCATAGCTCCACTCACTCTTCATCTCCACACTAGATGGAGATGAATGGGTAACCTTACCGCTTGGCCGCTTTTCTCCCTGTAATTTACCCCGGTACCCATTGAATAGGAGGCTGTGTGGATCACCGAAATCGGCCTGGAAGTTTTGGAGTATAAAAAAATTCCACTGCCCAGATCCGAACTCCGGATCGTCCAGCCCGTAGCCCGTAGTCTTTATGCACATTTAATTTTGTCTACATGGCACCCACAGCATCCTAACGTGGAGATGGCAATGCGAACTGGGTAAGTGCCATGCCTTCTTCCCTCAGAACACTTGAAGCTCTTTGTGTTCTGAGAGTTTTCCCCTTAAGTGTTATTAAGAAGGAAGGATAGAAGTGCAACAACGAAATGCGATCTCATGAAATCATTTTTCATATTCCCGCCCTTGCAGCCCTCTAACTGTGACGTGAGCTGCGTCTGTAAACATGGGCAATCACAGGCAGAGAGAAAAATGTGTACCGTAGGATATATGATTGAGTATTGCATGGCATTTGTTACAGTGACAGTAAGGGAACCACGCAGTGCCCTGATGTGGAATGGAAAATAAACAATGACAGAAAAATGGGCAGAAACGGGAATGGAAGAAACATAGATGAAGGGAAAAAAATGAGTGAAAGTCATCGGAAAGAAACGAATCGATGAAAAATATCGATAGAAAGATAGTAGTATAAAAGAAACAAACATAAAGAGAGGAATTTATGAAAAAGAATAAAAGAGAAAGTGGCAAGAAATAAACGTAAGGAGAAAGCAGGAAAGAAAATTTTAGAAGAGAGAAATCGTGTGGATATGAGTTTAGGAAACAAGAAATAAAGCGAGTAAGAATAAAGGATGGTATGTAGCAAACGGGAAAATAAGAAAGACGGGTACAAATAAAAGAAAAAACACAAAGGATAAAAGTGTAAACAAAGGTAGCAAAATGTAGGGAAAAATCGAAATAAAAACAAGTCATCAACACTGGGGAGGCACGAATAAGAGAATAGGATATTTGAAATAGCATTTTGTTTCTTAAGAGTTATTTAATGACGTCAATCGTCATGAACATATGGCGTCGGTAAGACATTTAGGACTGAGGTTGAAAGACTGGTAAAATGGCAGTGACAAGGGAAAACCTAAGTACTCGGAAGCATTTTGTTGTTTTCATACATCTTCCTTTGTGCAATAATGAAATTAATCCGTAACAAACATTACACTCGTAACTTACAGAAACATACAAATTTTTAGGATTTCTAGGTTTCTGGGTTTAGTCCATCGTCTGGAATTCGAAGACGACCAAAACGATTTGTTTCTGTACGTAGATAAACGGTCGTGGAGGCACTACTCCAGTGACAGCACATCCCACTCACCCTGTTCCGACTGGGTAGACGCCATACCTCCACACCCTATCGCCTGAGAGCGGACATCGATCCAGTCCCCGAACCTTTTGATTTTATATGAGGTGACGGTACAAGTCCGAACAAGTAATACCCCCACGTGGAATGCTGCGTGGCTTCTGTGTCCATTCACTCTGATACAAAATCTGTGCCACGTGAAGTACAACACACACATCTGGTTATCAACGTTATTAACTTTAGGTTTCTGTGACCGTGCATCGTGAGCAAATAGTGAAGTGAGAGAGAAAACCAACAAGATGCAACAGTTAGATGTTTATTATCAACACTTTCTCAACATGTTTCGGACATCATTATGCTCATCTTCAGGAGACCAAGACGTGTGTTACTGCACGTGGTGTGCTGCGCTGGTTCTGCTGGTTGTGGTTGGTAGCGGTTGTGGGGCGCTGCGTTGCAGGGTGCTCGCACCCTACAACATGTTGAGAAAGTGTTGATAATAAACATCTAACTGTTGCATCTTGTTGGTTTTCTCTCACTTAACGTTAACATTTGGCAGTTTATATTTTCTACACAATCATTATGTTCAGAGATAGTTTTGTGTGCATCCACATTTAGTACGGCTGTGACGGCATAAAAACGGTGTAATGTCCTCTATTTCACTAAAGATAGAGTGCCTTCTTCCTGCACCAAAAAAATAGAACTTGCCATGGTACAAAAATCACGGTACTGCAGTAAAATATATAAACACTTCTCGTCGCTATTAATTCTCTGCGTCACTAAATTGTGACATGTCTTATTGCCCGTCCCTTTCGTAACAACAGACTTTCGTCTCCTTCTTCTACAGCTGTGTGTGTGTGTGTGTGTGTGTGTGTCACTCGCATGGAATCCCGCAACACGTTTACAATCGATGCATAAAGAATGATAAATATTCCCAGTTGAAGAGCTGCCAACTAGCAGAAAAAGCTTAAACCTGGTAGTCTTTTGGTTGGTTGGTTGGTTGGTTCATTGGTTGGTTGGTTGGTTGGTTGGTGCTTGGTTGTTGGTGGATGGGTGCGTTATCTTCTACTCTGGAGATGGAGGCAAAACTTTTTTCCGAAACACCGGAAATTCTTAACAGACTACACGTAGTCACGCCCTAAAAGTAATTTTTGGAGTCGCCGTCGTAATAACCTCAAACGTCACACAGCTGCATAAGTCTATTGACCAACAAATCCATTTGTTTGTCGTTACTACACTTTACACATTTAATTAATGCACGGAATATGGAACATGTCGAAGTGTCACAGAGGTATTTTAAAATTAGGTTTCGTCGTTGCTTTTCATTATCAGCAGTAACACCAACGCTATTGCATGCAACTACTGAAAAATCATGTTTATAAGTGGCGAGTTTTTTTTTATCTCGCTAGACGTGTTTCGACCCGTTGAAGAAATTCTCTCCCCGGACGACATTTTTAATTCGCCGGAAAGGTAGGAGATACATTTGTCCCTATACAAGCCATAAACGCTTCTAAGGGTAGTGGAGCCTTAGCTCTACTCGTTTCTCTCCTTGGCATTAGATGGAGTTAACTGATCAGCCTCACGCCCCGGTCTCTTTGTTCCCGAGGAGACAGCCCTGGTGTTTTTTGATTAGACGGCTGTATAAGCCCCAGAGCTAGTGTGGGCTTTCTGAAGAAAGAAAAGACTTTTCCCTGCTGGGATTCGAACCCCGGATCATCCAGCTCGTAGCCTGTTAACTACAGTAGCTATGCTGATAAAAATTGTGTTACCGAAATGTTAAACTTTTTGGAATGTTAAAATATAGGTTTCTTGCGAGCCGTGTAGTATGGTAGAAGTGCTACGACGTTTCGGAGAACTCTGCTGCTTCAGTCATAGGGACTGATCATGATAGAGACGGCATGGTCCTGTATATGTCGGTACCCTTCCAGGTCATCGAACGCAACACTAACCACCGCGAGAAAATCAAATATCTGCTTTAGTCTCGTATTTCCTCTGAAGATATTCTGTGGGCGTCACCAAAGGCAGCTGAGAAATAGTCGTTAAATGAAACAAAAAGCATTTTTTCTGTCGTTGTTTTGAACAACTAATTGGTCGGAAAAACGTACAAACCCCTTCACATATGCGCTGTGATTCAGTCAGTGAAGTGGACCGCATTCACCGGCACCAACAGTCCGGACGCTCCATTCGGTAACAGCAGGATCCATTTAAAACGGCGAACAATATTATTAAGACATAAAGTGGTGCAGGAGTGGCGTCCGTTTAACCCCCGATGGCACTTCACCGCCCTCTTTTTCTTATACATGTGTGTTCCGACCCGATCATTTTCATTGTGTCGAAACTGAATGTGCACTTCGCTAGGTGAATGCAACATGGCACACGCCAAGCGTCACTAGTCGCCAGCCGTCTGTTCGAAATCCGAAAGAAATAAGTCGGTTCAGTCAAAATAAGGGGATTGATAATTATTCTGCTGCCCAGTTACAAAGATGTTGTTAAAATACTTCGTGTTTTAACCCTTCGAAAATCGATGTCGACACTTCATACCTCATAAAGAATACTGTATGAGGAAGATGAACTGGCCATCCAATATAGGAAGGAAAATTGCTATTTACGTTTTGAAATAATGCGGGACATGTGAATGCAATCTGCGGGCAGAATTTGGAGATTTTTCGCATTAAAGCGTGTGTCACATACAACACGGTACCTACTATACTTTCTATAGTTAATAATTGCATCTCAATTCAGTCACGTAATGATAGAGACTGCGCTACTGGATGTTATGTAATGTACAAGCACTATGAATATTCTTGTACACCGTTAAACATTACGTAATTTAACACGTTACATAAAGGTAACAGCAGTTCCATCTAATTTAAAACTTTCCGGCAGTTTGCGCCATGATTGTTAAAAGACCCCCCACTCTCTAACTGTTTATTCTGTGCACAATACATAGGCCTATGTAGCGAGTGGTGTATAAGTGGACACAAACTAACCGGTAATAACGTCCCTCTGCTTTATTTACAGATTGTGAAAGGCGGAAAATATGTTTGGACTCTATAAATGTCCCACAGAGACCCCCATCAAAAATTAACAAGTGACGACAGATAATGCAAGCCCATATGTAGGGCAAACACAACGCAGGGTTGACAATCATAAACATAATTAGACTCCCATGTTTTAAAAATTAATGAAGGTTTCATCGCGCCGGGTCTATTTAGCGGTAACTATAACAGAGATGCATGAACATTACAGACGTAACAGTTCTGAATATGTGAAATTATGTTTTTGAAAGAAAATAGATAGTTGAACGTTGCTTGCCTCGTCCTTTCAAGACATGTGTGGAGTTAAGCTACATTTATCCTCAAGCTCGACAGAGCCCGTTTACAGTCTTACGGCACTGCGCAAGGAACCGATGTCTGTCTCTCTACGTGGACTCTCCTGCAGGGGGTACTGGAGGGGTCCCGGATTATTTGGTTACAGGAGTTTACACGGCGCAGACTAGATGAAGTTGGGTGATCTGCTACACGTCCTGGCCGCTTTACCCCTAGTGCAAGAACCCCAACACCCGATGAATGAGGTGGGTGGTTCCACAGCCGGTCTAGACGCTTTGGGAATGGTGCTAATGGTGAAGAAAGAATCAGTAATAACGGTGAACATCATCACCGAAGTGATGACAAGCTGCGTGTTGATACTTTTGGATCTCAAATGCGTGGAGAAGGACACAAAATGCAGAAAAAGGAGGCTGACGCCAATCACAACAAGAAAATGAGGCGCTTCAGAAGGCAGCTCCATAAAAGGAATGCGATGTGTATGTGAGGGAGTGGCTTAAAATTTTAGCAGAAAGATAAGAACCTTGGTGAAGCAGCTTCAAAACGCGCATCGCACTGACGAATTGAGACAGTGGTGCCTGAGGAAGGAATGGGCTTGTTGAAAAGGCAAAATCAAGTAGCGAAAAGCACAGAACACAGGTGTGTCGATCATGTGCAAGGGGTTCTAACTTTATTGGAAAAACTATGTTGAATTAATAAATGATCAAGAACGAAGAATGGATCCTGAGAAGGCCGAAGCATGGAGCATTAAATGTTAATATCATGGCAGCTCGTCATACGACGGCATGCGGCTAGTTTCTAGATGGCAGAGTTGAGTATCAAACTAATGTCACGACTAGACCTTCCAAATTATCTGTCTGCATGAATCTCTGCAACAAATTTTATGCCTTTTTTTATCTGCATGTGTGCTACATGTCCTCTCATCTTATCTTCCTTCGTTGTGTAATCATAGTTCAAGCGAAGAGGAGATAAAGTTTGGAAATATTTGAATACTGTAAAGAACCTTATAAGCTCCCAAGACACGAATATGAATATATTTATCAAATCAATTTTTGTAATTCAAATGTTTCTACTTCAATGATGCCAGCATTAGGAGGATGTTTCCTATCGACACGTAACTCATATCCTGGTCCATTAAAAACCTGTGTCAATATATTGAAAAGCTGTATAAATTGGGATGGTGTATACTAGTAGAGTGCCCACAAGGTCCTAATACAATTTACAAATTTAGCACACGATAAACAAAACAGAACCCTTAATTCAAAGGTTAATTGCGTTTTGGTCTACCTAAACATGGAAACCCCCAGCGGCACTGATCACTTCAAGCCAGTAGTCAAATTTGATCATGTATGGGTCAACATTCCTTCGCCATTCTTTAGACTCTTTCGATTATCCTCGTAAGAAGGGTTTCAGTGCCATCCACAGATATTCTGTAAACATAATGTTTCACATAATTTCACAGGGATAGCCATGGGCTGGATATCAGAGGAGCGTAGGAGACTGGTCCACCAGGGCCAATCCATGTGCCAGGAATCCGCACCATGTTACTGCAGTGTGGGAGCACACCATCCTGTTGTAAAATTACAGATGGTTGCAGTTCTTTCAGCTGTGGGACTGCAATCGCACAGCTTCATGAGAGAACAACGCCCGTTTTCAGTAGCGATGTCATCAGTGCCATCAGGGTTTGCATGTGAGCTGGATTAAAGGAACATTTGCAGAAAACTGCACGTGTCTGTCTTAATTACATTTCTGAGCTGGGAACAGAATTTTGTGGACATACTGCACACGCCAAGACACTTCAGCTATGTTTGATACTGGAATGTCACTGTAATTATATCAGCTCCAATAGTAGTTGAATAGGTATCAACTACGTCCATCGATGTGTCGCTGGTCTCTCGGTTTACCATCGTGCACTTTGTTATAGTCTTTTTCAGTTAGTATATTCTGCTGTGGGGAAAGGGAGTTGCCTAGTCGGTATAGGGACTAAGCTACGGGTTGGACAGTCCGAGCAAAAAATTTTTCTCTTCACCAGATCTTCCATACGGCCAACACAGCCTCCAATTCAATGGGTACCAGCGTTTTTTCCTTACTAAAGCGGCCGGAGCGTGAAGTAAACCACTCACCTCCATCCAGTGCCGAGATTCAGAATGAGAGGATCTATATCTCTGCCCCCTTTGTATGTCTTCATGGGTAAACAGGAAAACTTTACCTTAACTTCTTTACCTAAATCTGTCCTCCATAAAAATGCGCGGAGGAAACTGTTGCTAGACTGAACGGTATTGTGAAAATAACATCCAGCCGATGATGATCTTCTTGAGGTCGAAGCATGTAAAGAGTTTGATTTGATCGAACTGAAAGTTGTGTTTTGATGGCTTATGATAATTATAGGGTTCCGGTCGATAGCACAAAGGCATGGGCAGAAAGTTAAAGATC
>Ga0131853_10023505_pt1 | contig 11128 bp, 5 predicted proteins | sample TergutLab28metaG_FD_92764 | JGI IMG/M metagenome (GOLD analysis project Ga0131853, IMG submission 92764) | Labiotermes labralis P1 segment gut microbial communities from Petit-Saut dam, French Guiana - Lab288 P1 (version 2) (version 2) | ecosystem: Host-associated > Arthropoda: Insects >...
GGACGCTTGTGAGTACGGTAATGAACCTTCGGGTTCCATGAAATGCGGGGAATTTCTTGACTAGCTGCAAACCAGTTAGCTTCTCAAGAAGGACTCTGCACCATGGAGTAAGTAAGTTAGTAATTTTTTGTAAGCAGCTAAGAAATAAAGAGTAGCAGAATTATGTCAAATAGAATTCCTCTCTGTCATGCGAAATGTATCCGTTAACACAAAAAGTAAGTTGATTTAGTATCTATAAGCTGCTTCATTCACACTGTCTGTGGATTTAAAAAAAGTGGGGCCCTAATAAATACAGGTGTACTTCACAGTCACAAAAGACGTGCAAAATAGGGAATTCCGCTTTAGTGAGCTAATCAACAAACTTCATGCCAACAGCGTGAACACACGACAGCTCAATTTCCGTACTTACTTCTTGGCTGCCTATTTTCTGCAGTAAATATAAATCACACAACGCCAATACATCACTATTTAATATATTGTACTTCTGATTTGACTTTTTCATGGCGGTTTGAATTAAGTTTACTGCCTTCTGGAACGTGAGTCCAGGTGGACTAGTAAACTCTTACCACAGTATCACATTCCATATCACAGTATTTTTCGTAATCGAGATTCCTTTACGTATAATCCATAGTCACTATGAATGACGTGAACTTACAAGGAGAATAAAACAATATTAGCCTTAAAATGGTCCCTTGACAATGCAGGAACAGCAAGATGGCACCCGAAACTCATCCACCTTGGTTTTACCCTTGTCTGCCACAGCAAGCAGTCTTCTAAACATGTACTTCTGCTCGCACATTGCAGTGTAACCAGCAGGGAATGAATCGCTCATGGAGCATTTATTGAAGTGCCTGCGGAAAAAGGAGGGAGTTAAAAATGTACACAGTAGGAATCTAATGTATTATAATTTGCGCCAATTAACTCTTTGGTGTTGCAGCAGACGAAAACTGAACAAGATCCACTCTTCGATGGCTCCTAATTTTGCAAATTCACATTTGTTGCGTATTCAGTCTGCTACGGCCAGAGAGCTGTTACCTGGGAGGAAGTTTGGCTCCTCATGCGGCACGTTTGGACGATGTCACCAGTACGGTAAGCTAGAGACAGACGGAGTACCAATGTCATGACCATGTCCATTGGCGTTAACAAAAAGCACCGCACCCTATGGGATACACACAGACATTGGCCCTGATACTACCAACAAGTCTTTATCGCGAGGTGCCTAATTAAACAAGTAATAAAGTAAACTTTAACTATAGCGTAAGCACTGCAATTTAATTAAGTCCTAACCTAACCTAAGCTAACCTAACTTATCCTAACCTAAGCTAACTTAAACTAACCTAACCTAACATAACATAACCTAAGCTAACCTAACCTCACTTACCCACATGTCTCGACTCTGACGCCTTGAACATATTCTTCCTCAACATTCACAACGTATTTCCACTCGTTATTCTTATTTAACGCTACCTTTGGGTAGACTATCTTTTCCTGAAACACATAAGTATTACAGCGTGAGAAGAAACTTCGTGGCCGATCTTCGTAACTGGGAGGTGACGAGCCTTAATCTCATTTGGGAGACTGGCTAATCTGAAGCTATCTTACTTTCCTCAGATTTTCCAAGCAAATGTCTGGATTAACTAACTAACTAACCAAGCAACAAGGAGCACAGACTTTCTTAAGAAGTTGACAGTCCCTTAGCTTCTTCTTCTTCCTCAGCTCTACAACTCTTTGTGAGTTTTGACTTGCTCAATTATTCCTCTCCATGGTTTCCTTTCCTGTGCCTTCTGTTTCCAATTATTTACTCCCATCTTCCTCAAATCGTCTCTCACGTCATCATCCCATCCTAATCTTGGCCTTCCTTTCGGTCTTGTTGCTTGTGGTTTCCATTTATAAATGCTTTTAACTACTCTTTCATCAGGCATTCTTTCAACATGTCCCACCCAACTAAGTCTCTTACTTTTAATGTGCCTTACTATATTTGACAGTCCCTCAGCTGATCAAGAGATTCCCCACGTTTTTACAAAACTCGAAATTTGTTATCGCGTCCAAAACAATCCGCCATTTGTTCAGTCCTCTATCAGATAAATCCAGTCCACGCCCTCCCAAACTACCTTTTAAAATGCATTTTAATATTATCTTACAATTGACGTGTCGGGCTTCCAAGTGGTATCTTTCCTTCACGTTCTTCCACCAAGGGTCTATGCATTTTTCCTTTCCCCGTGCTCAAGGGTCGGGGTAGTTGACTTCGTACTAATCATATAGAAACTAAAATATGTTAATATATCATAGCCCAAAAAAAACCGACGCAATAAAATTGAGCCTTGTAAAATAGTTCATGGTAGAAATAAATCGCCTTTTGGGATTTATATCGCGTGACCTCCAAGCGATCTGAGAAATGAATTATGTATCGCTATCTTATGGCCTACGGCGGATTCTTATTCCTTGGAATTCCATTACAATCCCAGGCAGTGGCATCTATAATATTTTATCAGTTGGCCATTCTGAATTATCGTAATATTAAAAAAATATTAAGATATTTCAGAATGTAATACAATGTTATTAAGTTAGGTAGTGCTTAGTCAGGATACCAACTTACCACATATTTAAAGCTACAACATTACGTGTACCGTACTCTGCGACATGGTACGCAGACTTTACCAAGAATTTCTATAATTTCTCATTAGCATAGTGTTTCACGGTACACGCCTAAACGTAATTTTATTTACGCCTATTAAAGAACAAGGACTTCTTTGCGCCCTTTTTCGCGAAACTCATAAATACTCAACAAAAGAGCGTGCTGATCTCTTATGGTGTATTTCATCCAAATTGGACAATAAATGTGAACAGGGTGGAGAGAAATTCTTTTGTCTCCCCCCCCCCCAGTAAAAATATGTATTTCAATATCACTAAACTCAAAATTACTCAATAAATTTTAGTGGGCATATTCTGTAACGAATTTGATTCATATCCGCCAAAAGTATATAAAATACGGGGAAAAATTCCTTTTACGTCACCTAAATAAAACATATCTTTCACTGTACTGATTTTCGCAAAACTCTAAAATACTTCAAGGGGGGGGGGAAGATTTTCTGTACCGAATTTTACCAAAACCAGTCAAGAAACATAGCAGCATGGCAGAAATTTATTTACGCCCTTAAAAAAAATTATGCTACACTGGGCTGATTTTCACGAAAATCATGCTTCATCGACAAATTTTTGTAAGGAACCCTTATACGGAATTTCATGAAAACCCAACACTGTTTTGTTACTGGTACTACGTAAACCGATAGGGAGATGGACAGGCAGACGGATGGACGGACGTGGTGCCCGTGTAAGACATCCTTTTGTACCTCGCCTAATAATGATCACGTGTACTGTCTGATCTTACCAGTGATGGACACAGCTTAGTTTCTTGCGGCCCGATTCTTGTGAGCACCTTGGGTTTCTGAAAATGTCAAAGGACTGCTCAAGTCGATAAACATTTCGTAACAAAAATTCATTTAAATAAGATGTAGGCTTTAGTATTACTCAGTCCTCTCCATTATCAACCTGCATTAACAGAAGGTATGACAACTCGTGTTGGTAAACAACCCTCTGTATATTGTTACTATTGAAATATTTCTATTTTTGTGAAATACTATTTCTATTCCTCTTACGTGTTGTTATTTCCATTTTCAAAAACCTGGTGGTTCAGATACCACTGGATTCATTTATAACATTTCCGTTAACTAATTAATTAACTAGTTAATTTTAGCACTTGTACAGTCTGTCCAAGAATAATTGTTTAACTTTTATAACGAAATCCTTAACTCTTAATTCTACTTATGTTAATTTTTGTTATTCAGATATTAAACTCGTAACTGCCTAGTACCCTACCTGCCTAACTACAGAACTAGCTAAATAAATAAATCCATCCAGTAGGTTTATTCTTCAGAAAACAGCAATGGCTTTAAGTTCCTTAAAATTTTGCTTTCTATTCCGGAAACTGTTGAGTCCGTTACAATGTTTAGACCGCTTCTGGTCCCTGTCCACAGCCAAATTAAGCCAGTTCGTAACATCTGACCTATTCCTTTAAGATCAGTTTCAGTAACTGACACAATAATATAAACAGCCAACTAGATGCAACAATGATAATTTTATTGATAATTTCAATCAGCTCAACATGTTTCGGGCGATAATTTCGCCCATTCTCAGGAGCACTAGACAGACTGTGTTTACAGCTTGTGGTATAATGCCGGCTGGCAGCATCGTCGGTGCTTTATACCACAAGATGTAAACACGTTCTAGTTCTCCTGAGAATGGGCGAAATTATCGCCCGAAACATGTTGAGCTGATTGAAATTATCAATAAAATTATCATTGTTCTCTCTAGTTGGCTGTTTATATTATTGTATCAATGATGCACGGTCACACAAACATCAAATCAGTAACTGAGAGTCTACACATAAGTCATTCAAATCGTCCCCTCTGTGAAGATCTTCCGACCAATAATTCTATTCCCCACAGTTCACACAGCAGAACCTACATTAGTCACTTTCACAATCATGAGCCATTTAACACGAGAAACCACGCAATCCTACAAGCAATAATGTCTTCAAAAACCCAATTTCTAGCCAACAGAGCAAAAATTAGTGCTTCATAATAATTGCGGAAATTAACGACTTTACGCGAATCACAATAATTCCTACTTTTCGTCTGACGTTATCTTCGATTGTTACGTGCATACAGACGACATTGTTATATTATCCTAATATAAGTGGCTATACATTCATAAATTAAATGTAACGCGTATATATTCACCATTCAGTTATAAAATGGTTCATTTTTTCATAAAATTAATAAATTCTTTCCATTTTAAATATGTACCAGTTTAGTTAAATAGAACACAAAGGTGTTAGTAAATGTAATTTGTGTTTTATACCAATTTCTTGTAAAACCATAACTGTTTGAACACATACAGTATGCTATCTCGTTATAATCCTTCCCCACATTTCTAAAAGGAAATTCCAGAAACAAATTCGGCGGTGCTTATCTTCCTCCATATTTATTGTTATTATTAATTAATTAATTAATTAATTAACCTGATAGAGAGGGTCTTTTCCGAAAATATCCACATGTTCTCTCCCTTCCTTTTTCAGGATTTGCTTTAACATCTCCCTGCAACAAAAGAAGATAATTTTGGATAAGGTGTGTTAGTTGAAATTTTTAAAATCAGACTTGTGTGTGTATACTCAGTTTGCTTCAGAAGGTAGGTTCTTGCTTTACAGTTCATTGCTATGGAGTTAGCAAAGAGAATTTCTCCTTGTATACACTCTAAAGATGTAAAAGTGTGTTGAAAGAATCTTCCGACACTGGACACCATCCTGAACCAGGATAATGGAGTTAGTGTTCTAAACTAGCCAAGAAATGTCGTGAGGAAACTGAAAGTTGATTTAATTCGCGAACTTCTTAAGGTCATTTAGCACCACAACACTCAATTTCTCTAAAGAAAAAGTGCGCTGTACTGTTCCCTTACACAATGCAATGAATTGAACTTTACTTACGTAGGGTAATCCGTTACATTTTCGATGAATGTAATTTTGTCATTGGTGTTCAAAATTCTGGGGTTGAAACTCTGCGGAAGCATCCACCATTCTTTTCCTTCGTCTCGATCATCTTCATTGCCAATTCCTAAACACAGAGTTCCAATTTTATAATTTGTCTTTGTCTTTATAAATCTGTGTGGTGTTTCTAAACCATTCACAGTAAATTCGTTCGTAATGAATTGGAGCTTACTGAAGTTTATCCATCCGCATTTCTTTATAGAGTGGTTGAAGTTATGGCTCCCGAGTTTATTTTCGCCTGCAATACAAATTAATATAAGTAGATAGAAGTTGACATAGAACATGCTGATGATGACGATGGTAGAACAGGGAGGGCTCGGTGAGTATAATATCTGGGTTACAACCTGGGCGCCCAGTAACTCTGGTTTAACTGGCTCTGCTCCTGAAGGCATGGACCGCTTATGCGGTCCACCCGACCTTATGTCCAAAGTTTACCGTGGAGTCTTTCCTGTAGATAATGCAGTCGGAAAGCGTGACACTGACCACACAGCGCCATCTTGTGTCGAAATGAAGAACTCATGAAAATATGCTCCCTACATGCAATACGATAACTCATACGAGAGGCAATAATCGGCATAGTTATTTAAAATGACTGGCAATAGAAAATCATAAGCGAGGATTGAAGTCATTCCAGCTGTGAATATCAAAACTCCATCCCCTGAGGTGTGACACTCTGTAGTTTGTTAGATAGGTTCCACTGTGTTGGACGAAAAAGCTGTCTGCATCTTTAGGAAACCAATCTAAGTTGCAGATGGATGCATAAAATTCCTTCGAAAAATAAATGCCATCTGCAAAATCATTCGTGCACATAATCACATCCCAGACAAACAAAGGGGTAAAATATTTTGATATTAAAAATGGGAATTTTGTTTCTTTGCGCACTGCAGGTTCCTTTGTTACGGAGCATAATTCCACCTGAGCATAATTCCACCTGACGAACTGAAGGACAGACCTTCACAAAATATATGCAGACAAGTCCGTCTCTCTGGACATGTATTGGATCAGATGTCTGACTTTAGTGAAACAATTACCTATGTTGCGACAATGGATTGAACTCCTGCTCCAGGAGGCAGACTCTGCAATAATTGTTACCTGTGAACAGAGGGAAACACCAATCAGCTGCAGCAGTTAGTGCTGTCTTTATTGGCTCGAATCATGTCAGGTAAGGGTGTGGAGGGAATTCCTTAATTAACTCCATCATTGAATTTCTCCAAAATATTGATCATTTTTAGGGCTAAGGCCGAAATATTACTGAGTTATCAAGGGTTTCGAGGATGAATTTAATGTAACAACTAACTCTGAACTCGGTTACTAGCCCACAGTCTACATTAGTCAATATTTATATTCTTTAATAAAAATAGTGACCATTTACTATTGTACGAGGAAATAATACATAGACATATAAGGTGGGATAATATTAAAATGGATCTTAAGGAAATAAGAACGCAGGCATGAACTACGTCACCCTAGCTCACGACAAGGACAAGTGGCGGGCTGTGGTGGAAAGGGTGATAATTTTAGGAGTTCTATAAAATGCTGCAATATTCTTGATCAGCTGACAAACTACCAGCTTCTGAGGAAGGGCTCCGCTTCGTGAAGTTAGAGTCATGCGAAATGCAGTCTACAGTCAAAATTTAGCGTTACTTTTTTAAAGTTAAAGCAGCTTGCCATATAGGCATAGTAACCATTATGGTTGAAATGCTTAGCAACCATCATAAGGATAACTTAAGATGCTGGCGTTCTGGTGACCGTGCAGCATCGTGAAAAATTCTTGTAATAAAACCAACTAGATGTAATAGTTTCTCAAATTTATTTTTTAAATAAAACACTAGATGTTTCGGACAGTCCCTCTGTCCATCATCAGGAGGTTTTCACTGTACACACAGCAATGGTATACGTCATACAGGTTTGCTGACAGTTTGTGAGCAGGATCAGGAAGGAACCGTCTTGATCCTGCTCGCAAGCTGTCAGCAAACCTGTATGACATATACCATTATTCTATGTACAGTGAAAATTTCCTAATAATGGACAGAGGAACTGTCCGAAACATGTAGAGTTTTATTCCAAAAATAAATTTGAGAAATTAGTGCAGCTATTTGGTTTTATTATAAGAACCTAAGGACTCGTTACCAACAGCCTTCCACCGAGACCTACTTACAATTAAAAACGAGATAAATAACAGTTATGGTGATAAATGTGTTGGCTTAACCATTTTTACTCACTAAGATGAATGCCATTAACAACGCTGAAACGGCAGCTGGTTTGGGCATTTCTGAAGACGGAGTTACTGCAAGAATAAAAATAATAATATTCATTCAAGTAATAAGGATAACTCATTTCAAATGAATGTGCATGCAAACGCAGAAATATTTGAAAGACTTTCTGCCATATTTATTTTTTTCACATGCATACCGTGCGTCTTGTTATTATCAAAGTATGTTTTATTCACCAACTGATGCACAAGTGAATTGTCTTAAAACAATTTTAAAATTTACATTAAAATTAATATTAAAAAAGCTCCGACATGTTTCGGTGTTACAGTCACACCATCATCAGGGAGCGCATTAATAGACAAAGAAACACCCTAGATATGCTATGCATACGAAAAAAAGAATACATCTTTATTTATATTCAGATTTCATCCAGCTAGAGTGATTAAAAAATTTTAGGTAAATTCCCCAATATCTAACTTCATGAAAATCCATAAGGAGTGTCTAGAATCATTTCGTGCGAAAAAGAGACGGACATAAACATTCCAAAAGTTGCTTAATGGGGTTGCAAACGGCCATAAAAATTGTGTATTTTCGGGTCAGAATAATATCAGGAAGCAGCTTGTTGCAATAACAACACTATCTGAACCCAAGCTGAATCTGGCTGTTCATAACGCCATGGTTAAAAAAATCGCCGGATATTTTTCTCCTGTCAGTCGGTGTATGGCAGAGGCACTTAGCGGAAGTATATATAAATATCTTCCTCTGTAAATGCTCAATAGCACAAGAACTGTGGAAATGCGTCGTTCCTGGTAAGGGTCGTGGTGGCATTGCCCGCTCTAGTCCCAAAAACTCGAAAACATTTTTTACAACAGATGTAAAGTGTTGACTTCCTTACGGTTATGTAGGATATAAATGAAATTTTACAGTCAAACACAGCGCTTTAATGTTGTCATCCAGTACTAAATGTTAAAAAAAGCAACTACTCTGTTCGAATAACCTTAGTTTGGAAATAAACAAGAACTTTATAAAAGTTGTATTTGGAGTGTTGTTCTTTACTGATCAGTAACATGGACCCTAGGGAAAAAATGAAGAAAGGATCGTAAATGCATTTGAAGCATGGTGCTGAAGAAGAATGTTAAAAATAAAATGGACTGATAGAATAAAGAATGATGAAGTTTTTCAAAGGACGAAATAAGAAAGATTACTTTTATAAATTAAAAAAAAAAATAGACGCCACTCATGGATAGGGCATACAATTAAGCAAAACGAGTTTGTAGTAAACGTCCTTGAATGAGTAATATTCGGGAAAAAGGCCGTGGGAAGAGCCTGACTACAGTATTTAAGGCAAGTCGCCAGAAAAGCAGCAACTGACAGTCATAAAGCAATGAAAATAATGGTAAAAATAAAAGGTAAATCAGTCCCATTACAGGTCCCAGGTGCCCAGAGGGTTCCAAGAAGTTAAGGTTCCCAGATTACGTGACAAGGTTGTCAGCCTTACGCACCGGCCGCTTTTACCTCAAGGAAAAACTCCTGGTACTAATTTCTGTTAGAGGCTGAGTCGACCCCAAGGCCATAGTGCGATCGGAAGGATTTTATGCCAATGAAAAATTCCAATGACACAATCTGGGATCGAACCAACGACCTTCAGATTTGTAGCGCAGCACCTTAACCACTGTGTTACCGCGGTCCCCAATGAAAATAATGGTTTGCAACAATTCCAGATGGAAAGCTGCCAACCAATCAAAAGACTGAAGGATAAGAAGAAGATGCTAAGTAGAGTTCAATGAACACAAGTACACAGGCAGTATTGCGGCCACACTGCATGAGATGGTTAGATTTTTGTAACATAGTGTCTGATGACGGTTCGTTGAACCGAAACATGTAGCAATGGCCGACAAACGTTAAAGTTTTGTGTTTGACCGCAATACCTTCTTTGTATTTAATATAATGCAGCACAATGGGGTGAATCAGAATAAAAGTCTTTTCGTTATTTTAATTTCATACTACAAATTTTTGGGCGGTTGATTATCTTCCAGTGTGCATTCAACAATGGAATTTATATTTACGCAGACAAAATAAATCTTTCGTCACTTTAATATTACTTATATACAATTTGGGTGAGAAGAGGGGGGGGGGTGTATAGGGTCTTGGTGGGGAAACCGGAGGGAAGAACCACTGGGAAGACCTAGGCATAGATGGGTGAATAATATTAAGATGGATCTCCAGGAGGTGGGATGTGGGTATATGGACTTTATTGGGCTGGCCCAGGATAGAGACAGGTGACGGACGCTTTTGAGTGCGGTAATGAAACTTCGGGTTCCGTGAAATGCGGGGAATTTCTTGACTAGCTGCAAACCAGTTAGCTTCTCAAGGAAGACTCTGCACCATGGAGTAAGTAAGTAAGTAATTAAGTGTATGCAATTTGGACACAACCACCGACCAGAACATCACCACTCAACAATTATATATATTCTGAATTATCAAATATGTACAAAATTCGCACTGTAACGACCAGTGTGAGTCATGTGGGATCCCATATAAGAATCATAATTGCATTATATTATACCTTATTTTAAGAGCTTTTGCAATGTTGGCCTTATGATGTGAATTTTTAGAATGAAATTTGGCTAAAATTTGTTTGTGTTTGGCGGAACTAAAACGTATTGTTTTTTAAGTGTTAGGAATTTTTACTTCCCTTTTCTCAGCAATATGGAAAATACTGTGCAATCGCAGAGTAGGATGTAACAATGTCATATTTGGTAGATAAAATGAACATCCGGGTTTTACATGTTTATAAGATATAAAATATAAAGAATACCCACACCAGTTGTTATGGCGCCAGTTGCATGAATGTAAGAAAGACACAAGTAAATTTAAGCAAATTTCTGTTCCCATTGGCCGATACAAAACACGTGGACTGAGTGCGGAATGGACAAAAGAGCAGCTCACGCACTGATTAGAACAGTGAATAGCAGCTCAGGACGACAAACTTGTTTGTACTTTTGATAATTAACAGAAATAAAGAAAATTCACTTCAATATTGTGTATTTGTTCTGATTACTACCCACTTTACGAAGATTTCTTTATGATATCCCATACAGATAAAATAACTCCACTTTTCACTTCGCAAATAGACAGTTTTTACCAATATTCACACAGAAATAAGCGTTTCGTAATTTTATACATAGAACTTACCCAATGCATGGAATCAGAATATACCGTACTTACTTACTCACTCCATGGTGCAGAGTCCTCCTTGAGAAGCTAAATGGTTTGCAGCTAGTCAAGAAATTCCCCGCATTTCACGGAACCC
>Ga0131853_10023507_pt1 | contig 11128 bp, 6 predicted proteins | sample TergutLab28metaG_FD_92764 | JGI IMG/M metagenome (GOLD analysis project Ga0131853, IMG submission 92764) | Labiotermes labralis P1 segment gut microbial communities from Petit-Saut dam, French Guiana - Lab288 P1 (version 2) (version 2) | ecosystem: Host-associated > Arthropoda: Insects >...
AAGATGGACGTATTAACGTCTGAAACATGTTGAGCAATATATAATAAAGCAAGTGTCATCTAGTTGGTCAACCTTTATTCAAATATCAAGATGATGCACGGTCCAATACGCATAAGATTCATCAATGGGAATGTTTTACATTTTTATATTCAGCTGTAGTTTCCCTAGACAACCTTTACACGGATTAACTCCCATGCGTCATAAACCGCAGGGGATACTACGAAGTCAAAGTTGCGCTGAATATGGAAACATCTTGAAATTTATCTTCATCGATTAAGGGGTTGATACTTTTCATCGGATAATGTCGAAGCTCCAGTACCGAATGAGCCGTAGTTGCCTCTCACCTGCTTCATAGAGATATACTCTTTCTGGCACTCACTTCCAGCGATCCTACGTGCTCGAGACTTGCAAGACGGACTTTATAAAGTTTATTTTATCATCATCTCATGAAACTTCACTGAAATATCAAAACATTACACACGATCTCCGTCAGTGTGATATAGGAATGTGATGCAGATACGTGAATCAGAACCAGTATTCTTTTAAAAAAAATGACATTAAAGTGTGCCGCTTATTGTTGTCATTTGCGATTCTTTCGCAAACAACACACATCCTGAGAAACAGTGCCCACAACCATTAATCGCTTACGTATTTAACCTGTGGTTTTAGGAATTTAATGCATTATACGAACAAGTCTCTTCTCACACACTAACTACAGATGAGATAAATTTTTTTTCTGTCACCTGTATAATTTTGCACCGGTGGGTTACGACAAATTGCTGTTTCATGAGCGGTATACTGGATTCTCTCCCAAAGATAAGAAACTTTAATTTTATTGACGCTTATTCCAAGCTGGGAACGAAAAAGAATTATCTTAAAAATTCATCCACTTATAAGGATTGCTAGTATTTGCTTAAGATGTATTACAGTTTAATCATATTTAAATACGTTTTCTTTAAAATTACTGGAATTAATATTAAGAAGTTAATTTTATATATAGGTACTGGCAATAAAATAAGACGCTGGCACAACGGGCCATCGAGTAGGCTGGAAGTTAAAAGAAATATGTAAGATCTATTGACATACGGTATGATGGGAGCAGATGGCCAGGAACACGGAAAAATTTCTTTCATAGTGATAGTACTTGATAGGAATATGGCCACCTTAAGGAAAACGTTTTTTCATCTTGAACTCGCAGGAAAAGTCAGGAGCTAACATGGTTGTTGCTTGGAGAATTCATTTGTCTGTACAGTACGAACAAAGAACGTCACTGTTGAAGTCTCACTGGATGCGAAGACATAATAGTTATTTAAAAAGTTTCCAATTGACCGTATTGTCAACACCCCTGAGGAGTACAAAGAGTGCTAGTAAGTCTTCCAGTTAACATTGCTCTAAATCTTGCGTACAGTTGATCATTTACTGAAGAGATTTTTTTAAAATTAATTAAAGTAATTAAAGTTCAAATGCTAATTTTGCTGTGTTATTTAAGGAAGTAGATATTTCAAATTAAACCAAAAGAATTCAATGCAGACTCAAAAATAGAAACCAGAAAGTTATTAAAATATACTTTTCACACAAAGGACAAGTAAATCCTTCTTTATCTGTAGCCATCAATCCAATGCATATTTCGTGGACATATCGCTCATTTGCGACAAATGTGTCTCAATTCAAAATCTGAGATTTTTCAGGAGAAACTCTTAAAGGTTTTGAAGTGCTATAATTTTCTATGAGTGCAACGACGACACAACTGCTCTCCAGCGGCGAGTGTTACAAACTGCGTTATGACACTATACCTGTTACAAGAGCATCTGCAAACGTTTCTTTCTTTCTACACCAATAACTCAAAAAATCACAATTTTTAGTTGTGCCACTCTTGTCGCAGCGGCCGGGGCGTCGTGCTGACCTCCCACCCCTATCTAGTGGCGAAGGTCCCAGAAAAGAGTACAACTATGCCTCTACTCACCCTAAGGGACTGCGTGGCCTAATAAAAAGGGTGAAAACCTACCGACACTTGTCGCAAATGAGCGATATGTTATGTATAATACACAGCCCACACGTCTACCACTTTATTCCTTCGGCAGATAAAACAGAACCAACTTTCAATGGACTTCTTTGGAGGGGTTTTCTTTCTTTCTTTAGCTCAGGAGAACGAATGGCACATTGCTCGTCATCCATTTTTGATGGCTGTTGTACAACGCAAAGAGTTGTTTTCCATAATAGCTTCTGATTATTTAAAGACCCCTTTTTCTTTTGTCAGAAGTTTCCATGGAGTTAACAAAATGTTTTGAAATTAGTTTGGTGTTAAGACCTGTGAATGTTCTGATGTTGCTTGTGAAGGCGCAGAGATTGCATTCCTCTCCGGATCAACATCAGCTACCAAAAGGACGAATGTCAGGACTTCTTTTGGTTGGCGCAAATTATCCAGATGTACCATGCACGGGAGAAAATTTCTTGGTCTTTTTCTGTGACAAAAGAGCAGGAAATGGCTTCTTAGTCAATGTCACAACGTTGAAGACTAGAGCGCCCTCAATGTGTGTTACATGATTGAGGGCAAATATTACGTTGGGAACAATCGATGTTTTGAAGAGACAGATGACAGTGGCACAGAATCTTGCTTTAATGTTGGCTGATGTGGTTGCTTTATCCCATGCTTTGATGAAAGTATTGACAAAGCTGTGCTTGGTGAGAGTGAAATCTGTGCTATAACTATAAAACATCAGAAAATTTTCATACTAGTGATTCAAAAATGGTCCAAAGACAGATTGATCCACAAGTTGCATTTCATGGGCAGTTTGACTTGAAAGGCAGAGAAGTGTTACATCATGGCGGTATGCAGCTTCCACTATGGTATGATGTTGGTGTGGTGTCACCCCGACGAATACCAATAAGAAGGAACCTGTAATTTTGACTGAAATATTGAAGCCCCAAAGGCTTCTGTGGTCATACTGCCATAACCGGCCATCCGAGCTGTACAACCTGAAGGTAGTGCATGAAGCCTGCTTTATCAGCGTTTGTTGATCCCAAAGTCCTCGTTGAATTCTACAAACCATCCTCCTGCACGTTACGGTTTAAATATTTCTTTTTTGTATTTATCACCGTCTAAAACAAACAAAGAGGGCGATTTCTTTCAAAAGTACATAAAACTTGCAAGGTGAATATATACATATTAGCGAAGATAATAAGACCAAAGGAAACCCTCACACGCCATGTTCGTTTTTGAACGAATATTAAATTGAACACAAATAGTTGCTGTTACAGTCATATAATCTGCAATAAATGTTCGTTTAGTGTTAATTAAATTTAAATTATGCCTATTGACATCGCTTCAATAATTTGAAACTTATCCCGGTCAGTCGACAATTTTCCTTATGGCGAATTGTGGAATGCTGAGACGCCTCCACGTGCAATATGTTAACACAAACATACACTGTACAGTCTTCCCACGTGCAACACACGCTACGTTTCAACATGCTTATCATACTATTTCTCAACAGCAGTTTGGCCATATTACCCACATAAGTCATATTTCCATCAAATACCTATTATTAAAAATATTTCTCCGATTTATTTTTGCGTCAGTATGACTACGAAATAACTTTTATGACTCTCTTGAATGACAAGTTGACTATTTTGTTCTTTGTTTCAAATAGGCGAGAATGTTAATTACGCCGATCGTAGCTCTTGGTGGCAATCTCACCTTCAAGGAGAAGCTGTTTGTTTCTTGGGCGTTGTTTCCGAAGGCAACTGTACAGGTACACTAACTCTTACGCTTCCTTTAATCGATTCATCCCTAAGTATAGAGTAATATATTTATTTCATTTTTTATTATTTGCAATCAGCAATCAGAGTGGAAAGTATTCTATAAGCTAACGGGCTGGCTATGAGTCAAACTTGTGGACGTACTAGGGTGATGAGGCCACCTCCTGCGAGGAGATCTCGTTCACCGTATTACAGGTCAGCTGGCCACCGTCGTTTGTCTTCGTACGACGTTATCCCGTGGAATGGGGTGGAGTAGTGGGTTCGAGTGAGTTTATAGTTTTATACGGTGCTTGATACTTCTGGCGTGGATGATTTCCTGCACAGCTGGAATATCTAGGTCTTCGTGGATCATAGCATTGGTGACATACCATGGGGCGTCAATTGCTCGTAATATTTTAGACTGGCATCTCTGTATGATTGCAGTATTGACTTGCAGGCACAGCCCCATAATTCAATGCCAAAGGTCAATATAGGAGTAATGAAAGATTTGTACAGCAAGCGTTTATTGCCTACCCAGAGATTTACTTCTTGAACAGTACTTCCGTCATTGTGTGCTATTTGTCGACTGCCCTATTCAGTGTCTGCGTTTTCCTTATGACCTGGGTTAATCCAGTAAAGTAGAGGCCGGTTGAAATGTGATGGCACATGCGCAGAAACCAGATTTCGTCTTTCGGCGAAAAGAACGAGTCCATTTAAATCGGCGGGGACATCAGTTCAATCGACTACTGACAGCCGAGGTGTGTGCATCAGCGGTAGTAATGCTGGATACACCACGTTCCGAGGTAGTGTGAAGGGTACTGGCTACCCACTCCATTCGCCAGTTTCCCCTTCACTTCCCCTCCCGTACGTCACCGTGTGCCATCACATTTCAACTGGAGTCTACCATCACGTACATCATCCCAGAACATTACAGTGTCCCAAGCCGTGTTAGCGTAGTTGGTATACCCACTATCCGATAGGGGAAAGAGGAATTTTCTCTTTTCCATAAACGTCCAGACCTGCTGTATGGCCAAATAAGCCTCCTATTCATTGGGTGCCGGGGTTCTTTCCCAGGGGTAAAGCGCCAGGGGCGTGAAATTAACCAATGAACTCCTCCTAGTGTCGAGGTTAAGAATGAGTGGAGGTAAACCTGTATTCCCCCTGTATGCCTTCGTGGGGTGGGGAGGGAAAACATTGACTACACAATGTCCACACAGTCTGTTTGCGTTTCGTATTATTCTCACAACAAAGGAATTTAATTTCCCAGTATAGTCCTAACTGATTTTTATAAAGGAGATTGAGCATATTCTGTGAGATTAGGAACCGAAAGTTAAAATGCATTACAGGTGAGTTTTATTGTTTATGGAATTAAGTATTACAACACGCAGCATTAATCTCATCTCAAAAGCCTCGTATTTGCTCATTTAGTCATATTTCTCGTCTTCTGTGGAACTTCCGGTTCACTACCGTTTCCCCTAGTCTGAGCCAGTTCAGTCCGGTCCACATAATCATGCCCTATTTATTTTTCATTTAGTACCTACCTCTGTTCAGGTAGTCCAACATAACGAAGCTACTCGCTGCATGTTGAACACATTTCCCTTCGTGATTATTATCCGAGTATGAGTTTACGATTAGGCGCCGGACGAAGTTGATTTCCCGCTATGTAGAGGGTTGTTTTCCTTTTCCACAGACTCCAGGCAGATTATGGCACCCATCCAGACTCCTGCACCGCGTCTGCAGTAGTCTGTTTCCTCAAGTGTACAGAAGTCGCGACGTTAGAGTGCTGACGTATCCGCATGTAATGCCGGCTCTTAGAATGCAAGGCGCTACGCTATCATTCATCCACATGACACTGTGTTCTAGTGCCTAATTAGTCTACTGACGGTTTGTTTTACGGCGGGGGTCAGTATCTCAGAAGGCATAGCCGCGAGCGACTACGAGTGGCGGATTTGGGTGTGTTCGGAAGGAGACGGTATGTCGTGTCGACTCACAACTTTCCCTTCTCTCCCAGCCTTTTAAAGTAATTTCAAAAGTCAGCAGTGCAATTTTGGATGGCGTCTGGCCAGATTCTTTTTCCCAAAACTATAAATTAGTTGCTTCTCTTCAAGGCAAACCCCAGTTGTTGTTTTTTGCACGCCTTTGAAATGAAAGGAATTTTGTACCGTGAACGGGAGGGCCCGAATAAGATACAGTATATTTCAGTTTTTTCCAACACACACACAACAGACACTCTTGTCTGGTTGCATACGGAACAAAGACTGATCACACTAGCGTCTGACGGATGTCGCTTTTCCAACTATGTAGTAAGTAAAGTGTTCTGCTCTGTAGTGAGTGCTCTTAGTGGTTGGCAACCCACGACTGTCATAGAATATCTGAATTTCAAGCTACCACTCGGCCAATAAATTCAGAAATATCCCACGAACATCTGGAGTTGCAACAAGTAGCATCCGTAGTGACAAACAACTTTGGAATTTGACTGTGGAGAATGAAGAAAGACAAAATAAACCTCATTTAGGGATTCCGGCATTCAATTCGAACGAGTCACTTGCAGTATACAAATCCGTGACTTCATGGTGTAGGCTAAGATGCGCGGTTCGTAATTAAAGTTAGGGCCAATATATTTTTTCTTTTGGCACTGCGGCCCAACGCGGGTCATGACCTCTTTCATGAAGTTTCTAGATCATACACACAACGATGCACCACAGTCGGCAGGATTTCTCTGGACGAGGGATAAGCTCCTCCCAGAGATCTCCACCTGACAACACACAACATTCACAAGAGACGGACATCCCTGCCCCTGGCGGGATTCGAACCCACAATCTTAGCAGGCGAGCGGTAGCAGACCTATGCCTTAGGCCGCCTGGCCACTGCGACCGGCAGGGCCAACATATTACTCAGAACATTTGAAATGAATTCTTGATTGCGTCGCCAAGAGAATCAGTTTTAATTGGACCTGTTTTAAGTTTTAGTAAAACGAATCCGTGTCACCTGCTAGACGGTGCATAGTCTCAAGGAATATACAGTCAGTTTATTAGAGGTTACTACTGACAATGACTGTGGGCCGGTAGCTCAGTCGGTATAGCGACTGAGCTATGGGCTGGACGGTCCGGGATCGAATCCCGGTGGGGACGAGATTTTCCGCCCGTCCAGACCGACCCTGGGGCCCACCCAGCCTCCTGTAAAATGGGTACCGAGTCTTTCCCGGGGGTAAAGTGCGGCCGGGGCGTGCTGCTGACCACTCACCCTCTTCTAGTGCCGCGGTCATGGAAGAGGAGAGCTATACCTCTACACACCCTCTGGGCCACACCGGGCCTGTAACGGAAACACTTTACCTTTTTTTTACTGTCAATGACTAAGGATTTTACAGCTGACATTGGCAGTTTTTTTTTTGCCCTGGAAAAGCCCGACCCTCACTTGTTTGTGACCTGCAACCGATGAGTTCCAGTCAAAAATGTATTACTTTGAAGTGCAGTTGTGTTGCTTGCGTGGGAGATAACGCAGTAATTCTGGTTACCGTTCTGTGTGGTTAGAGCTGTGCATGCATTTGGCTGTAGCTTGCTACAAACGAAACACTTAAGAAATTGCGACCAGTGGAAAAAAATACTGTGCAGTGATACAGATCCATCTTGAAATATGACATCGTATAGATCTACCAAATACATCTTCAGCACACAAGCTCTCCATATCTTTGTAAACGAGATCTCGTCCCCCACTTACACCACACTAATATTTTTACTGTACCATATTATATTATGCAGTTTTTTCCTCTGATACTGTATCCAACCTGACGATGGCCATAAGGGCCGAAACATGTAGTTGAGATATTTATATGTATCTGACAATATAGTTATGTTAAGACGGTAATACCCTTGTATATTGTTTACCTTTGATACAGATCCATGTTTCTTGACAGGATCTACGTGTTTTCCCCCGACCATCGTCCTCAGTGAAAGGGATTGTACCCACGCTGTGCAGGTCAACTGTATTCCCTTGACAGTAGTTGTAGTGGACGACAAACTAACCGCTAATATGTGTTGGGATGGTCTGAAGAAAAAATACGGAAAGCTCCAGTCAGGAATTCAAAGGCTGAGAAGTTAGAGGAAGTTATACGTATATTAGAGCATTGGAATATTGTGTTAGGTTGCAGGTCTTTGGTTGAGGGGAAATAAAGGACCTTTTTCCTGGTGTTACATTTTGCTATCAAAATGAAATAAATCAGTAGTGAAGATTCATTTCCGTAATGTTACTTCGTGTCCATGTGTTTCATTCAAATCGGACAAGAATAAATGGTACTTTACAAGAAGACCATATATATTATTGACCATATCTCGCACAGATTTTCTTAGATTGAAAAATATTTTTGACAAAGCCGTACAGAAAATCAAAACACACATTTCATATTCAATAACTGTTTTTTGAAAATCATGCCGTTTAAGAGATAATGTGGAAAAATATTTTAGAGCGGGGCAGGCCACAGACAACAATGGCACATGCGCATTGTATGCTGGATACCTAAGGTTACAAATACACTCTCAGTTTGTATAATATTACTGCTTTTCCACTACAACAATGGTTGCACGAAAGAGGCTCAATATTACGTTATACGTACATTGCCTGTTGTGCTATTTCTGTTCTAGCTTGATTTCTTGCATTTTGCAGGGGTGATTAATATTCGCCACATTCCAAAGCAACTGGAAGATGTAACAGTAGCTAATATTATCTATGCACAGTAACCAAAATACAATAAGAAATGTTCATTATACGTGCAAAGAAGTGGGGTCCAAGAACCAGTTAACGTAGTTTAGTGTATATTTTGAGGCACTCTCTCTTGGAGCACTCTGTGTATCCTTACATAATCTGGCCCATTATTCTTTATTAAGATAACTCCAAAGCAGCCGGAATTTGTGTATTGTGAAATACGTCTTCAAATTTAAAATTTCGATCTTTCAATTTATTTTACAGGTTTTTTTTAAAAGATGTAATATGTATCATGCAAAAACACACACACACAAAATTCGGTTCAAAAATATGTATAGGTGAGACCACTTTGAAAATTCGTGTTCAAGTTGAAGAAAACATTAAAATGAGTCTTAAAGCAATAAATGTGAATAGGGATGTGAACTGGAATATCCTGGCTCAGAATAGGGATCAAAAGCGAGGTCTTCTGAACACGTAGATAAATTTTCGTGTGTCATGAAAGGAGGGCGACCAGTAGTTCTCCAATAAATTCCGATCCATTTGATTAACCCCTTAGACTGTTTTGTACTGTACAGGCAGCTATTGGACCTGTGGCCCTGGATATAGCAAGGAAGATCCATTCAGCGGAATACGAGTCTTATGCGAGTAGAGTATTGATTGTAACTGTGTTGGCCATCCTGATCACTGCACCTGTTGGAGCCACCTTCATCACCGTGCTCGGCCCAAGACTGTTGGATAAAGAACCCACAGCAACGCCAGAGTCTAACACTGTTCCTTCGAATCAGAACAATGGGATGGGTGAGTCAACAGCCCATTGAGTTCCTTTAGAGCGGTGCTATGATCTGGCTGCTTGGCGGCTTCAGAGAAACAGAGGACTGCACTGAAAACAAGACGCCAAGCTACACCTAAATCACTGTATTTGTTGAGTTTTTGTATTGTGTTAAATAAATAGGAAGTGCATGCCCGTGGAGAAACATATGCGCTGCCATTTTAGAGGAAGATGAGTTTTATTTCAAATGGTTTAATACAAAGTCTTCACTACCCCTTCCATGCACCATCTCCGAAGAAATCAAGAGCTTCGACATTGTAGGTTAAGAAACACGATTCCCTCTTTAGTATGTACAGTGCTGTACCCTATTTTATGAGTAGGAGAGAGAGTGGATATTTGGTTACAGAGGTAAGTTGGCACAAGGACCACAACTCCCAGGTGCAGCACAGAATTCTAACACCTGGCAATTCGTACTTTTCAACAGCTTCTCCTGAGAGCGGTCAGCAAGCGTCAGTGCTCCGTGAGCTATGACTAAACGTTATCTGGTGTTTAATTTTTACAGGGCAGGAAGTATTTTTCCATCACTGTATAAAATGTTTTGTGTTTAAAGTTTGGTTATAGCTACATGTGATATTGTGACACCCATGAAAGGTACCTCCTTTTTATTAACTTTGGAGCTAGAGTGAACTTGTGTTGTGTTGTGTTTAACCCTTTAAACGCCAAGTTAAATCCCATCTGCCATTTGCTGGCATTATTAGGAGCTCACCATATTCTCCACGTTAGCATGGTAAGGGTTAAGGATGATGCAGTCTAAAACACGAAAAGGTGGCAAGGGGACAAGTCGGCACACACTACGTGGCATTAGTTGGCTCACTGTATCAACTTACCCTACTTTCGGTTGGTAACTTATTAATTTTTTTTACCAGTCTAATCTTTTCATCTCCATTTTAAGAATCTAAGTAATGCGTACTTGCAAGAAGATGTCGGATAGAAGCAACATGCCTTGATGCACTGCTACGAGATGTCAGAGCTGTGCGAAAAAGTAGCAGGTCAACGAAGGCACGACGAAGGATTTTCGTATTCCTTTTCGTATTTTGGCCATATACTGCAACAGAGTACGACAGACTTACATAAAAAAGCTCCTCACCAACACTGTCATTGAATACAGGGTACAGTCAATGGATTTAACACAAGGTCCGGCAATTTCGTTAGATAATGGAGGATCATTTTGTAAGCCATGTAAAATATTTCACAGCATAGCCAAGTTTTCGAAAGAGAGACAAGTCGTCTGTTGCTAGACAGCCACAATTTGCATTTGTCCATACAGGCTATAGAGTTGTGCAAACTGACTGGCGTGGCTGTCCTCATTTGCTCCCCTCACTGGAGCCAGAAAACCCAGACTCGTGACAGATCTGTCAGATGCTCGCTTACGACATAAAATAATAATAATAATAATAATATGGTACACACACATGCCCAAGCCAGTGTATGAAGAGGGAGATGTCACAGTGTAGTGGAATCAAGCAGTACATACAGACAGAGAAGTTACAGCAAATAGGCCAGATATAATAATTAAAAACAAAAACGAGAAAACATGCACACTGACAGATGTGGCAATACCTGCAGACAGAAATGTTGTGCAAAAGGAAGTGGAAAAGAAGTTAAAATACAGGAGTTTATGTATAAAGATACAGCGAATGTGGAACCTGAAATGTACAATTACACCAGCAATAATTGGAGCCACTGGAACAGTAACAAGAAGCTTAAGGAAAATTTGGAAGCTGTACCAGGAAGACATTTGATAGATTCACTACAAAAGACAGCTATACTTGGAACATCACACATAATACGGAAAGTACTGCAATGTGAAGCTTGAAGCGTGAGCAGTGGGGATCACCGCTGGTTCAAGAGAAGTACCAGGAA
>Ga0131853_10023508_pt1 | contig 11127 bp, 11 predicted proteins | sample TergutLab28metaG_FD_92764 | JGI IMG/M metagenome (GOLD analysis project Ga0131853, IMG submission 92764) | Labiotermes labralis P1 segment gut microbial communities from Petit-Saut dam, French Guiana - Lab288 P1 (version 2) (version 2) | ecosystem: Host-associated > Arthropoda: Insects >...
AAACTCAAATCAATCCGATTCAAAGCTATTTGTTTATAACCTCCTCCCTCATAGCTTTTTTTAATCCCTTTCAATTGAAGCATTAAAATTCTCCTTTCGCCCCAACACCAAAAAATTAAATTATATCAGATCGTCTTTAAGATACCTTTTACTGTAAAGTTGGACACAGGCCAAACTGAAATTTTTTGACAGCTATCTGAAAATTGACAATCAAAAAAGGACATTGTAAAATACAACATTCCCTCATCAAATCTCAGTTTGAAGATGAATGATGGATCAGCTTTATCTAAATAGAATATTCTATCAAAATCAAATATGACTAGTGATAAGATCAAAAACGCACTAATCGATAATTCTATCACAAAATGCGAGTTTTGTCAAAAATTGACGCTTACAAATCTCTTAAAATTCATTCGTAAATTCATTTGTAAAATTTAATGATTGTTTTAACCGCGAATGTTATGGTATAATCTATCAAAGTGGCTGTTAAGAGATTGTTTTCATTCCCCTTTATAAGGCAAGCCATCTATATGAAAGAAGGTAAAACTATGTTAACTGGTAAGCAAAAAAGTTTTTTAAGAGCACAGGCACATGAGATGCAGCCTATTGTTCAAATTGGAAAAAGTTCAGTTAGTGAAACAATCATCGACACAACACTCAAAGCTTTAGAAGCCCGTGAATTAATCAAAGTTTCTGTATTGCAAAATTGTTTAGCTGAACCAAAAGAAATAGCACAAGCCATTGCCGAACATACTGAAGCGGATATTGTGCAGGTTATCGGACGTGTGATCATTTTATATAAAAGGTCTTCAAAACCAGCTAATCGCAACTTTAGCAATAAAATTCCACGATAAATGGCATCCTTTTTTATAAATCGAGTCATTAATTATAATCGCTATATATTCTTTTTTAGGAGGCATCAACATGGTAAATTTAGATTTAGGTAAGAGTGGTTTACAAGCATCAAATATTTCACTTGGCTGTATGCGAATGGCTAGTTTAAGTTCAGAACGCGCCACGGAAGTTATAGCTACTGCTTATGAAAGTGGGATCAATCTTTTTGAACATGCCGATATTTATGGTGGTGGGACTAGTGAGGAAATCTTCGCAAAGGGGCTTCACGATGCAGGCATAAAGCGGGAAGACATTTTGCTACAAACCAAATGCGGAATTCGTCCTGATATGGGAATGTTTGATTTTTCAAAAGCGCATATTTTAAATTCGGTTGATAAAAGTTTAAAACGCCTTGATACTGATTATATCGACATTTTAGCCCTCCATCGACCTGACACTTTGATGGATCCGGCTGAGGTCGCCGAAGCTTTTGATATTTTACAGTCATCTGGAAAAGTTAGACAATTCGGTGTGAGTAATCAAAACGTCATGCAGATGGAACTGTTGAGTAAATATGTTAAGCAAAAACTAATCGTCAATCAGTTGCAATTTAGTATCATGCATACACCGATGATTGATGCGGGATTTAATGTAAATATGCAACGAGATGAGCGGTCGATTGACCGGGATGGTGGCATTTTGGAATATACGCGCATAAACGATATCACCATTCAAGCGTGGAGTCCCTATCAATATGGATTTTTTAGTGGTGTTTTTGTTGACAACCCTGAATTCCCAGAGTTAAATGCAAAGCTTGAAGAAATTGGTAACAAGTATGGCATTTCAAAAACTGCTGTCGCAACCGTTTGGATTTTAACACACCCAGCCCGGATGCAAGTTGTTGTTGGGACGATGAATGTGGCACGCATTCGTGATATTTCTGCAGCATCGGCCATTAAATTAACACGTCAAGAGTGGTATGATATTTACCGTGCTGCTGGAAATGTTTTACCTTAAAATCGAAGTGACCCCTGATTATGAAATCGGAGGTCACTTTTAAATTTATCTTTTTTTCTTACGCTTTTTGTTCCTGTTTTGGTTTTGATTCTGACCTTTGTTCTGATTTTGGTCCTTATTTTGATTTTGGTTCTTGTTTTGATTCTGGGCTTTGTTTTGATTTTGGTTCTTGTTCTGATTCTGGCCTTCTTTGTTTTGATTTTGGTTCTTGTTTTGATTCTGGTCTTTGTTTTGATTTTGGTTCTTGTTTTGATTCTGGTCTTTATTTTGATTTTGGTTCTTGTTTTGATTCTGGTTCTTATTTTGATTCTGGCCTTTGTTTTGATTTTGGTTCTTGTTCTGATTCTGGCCTTTGTTTTGATTTTGGTTCTTATTTTGATTCTGGCCTTTATTTTGATTTTGGTTCTTGTTTTGATTCTGGTTCTTGTTTTGATTTTGGTTCTTGTTTTGATTCTGGCCTTTGTTTTGATTTTGGGCTTTGTTTTGATTCTGGCCTTTGTTCTGCTTTTGGTTCAGTTCTTGATCCTTGATTTGCTTCTGAGCCTTATTTATCTTTCCTTTTCTCTGCCCTTCTCTCCATTCTAGTAAATCAAAGGTGCGATAAGGTATTATTTCCTTCTTTTTCACACGACGCGAAATAACCATAATTGTCACAACAACAATTGTTACAATAGAAATAACCTGTGCAACACGAAGTGGTCCCATCATCAAACTGTCGGTTCTTAATTGCTCAATAAAGATTCGCCCAAATGAATACCAAATCGCATAAAAGGCCGCAATTTCCCCAATTAATACTTTAGACATACGTCTTAAAATCAAAATGGCAATAAGAAGCCCAATAAAATTCCAGATGGCTTCATATAAAAAGGTTGGGTGATGGTAATTTCCGTTAATAAACATGCCATTAACAATGAATTCAGGGATGAATAAATTTGTCAAAAATTCCCGTTGTCCATCAAGGTTCGGTGCATTAATGATTCCCCCATGAGCTTCTTGATTGGTGAAATTCCCAAATCGACCAATGATTTGTCCAACAAAGAAGCCAACTGCAACAATGTCAAGCACAGGAAGTAGCGGGGTCTTCTTTTTCTTCAAATACCACCAGGTAAAAAGTCCTGCAACGATAATTCCTCCATGAACAGCAAGTCCGCCATCTGTAATGGCAAAAATACGACTTGGGTTTTGCAGATATCCTGTGAAATTATTAAATAAAACAAAATACAATCTAGCACCAATGATACATAATGGCAAACCAAATAGCACCAAATTCTCAAATAATTCACTTGGAATTCCCTTCTTCTTCCCTTCTCTAATAGAGAGCATCATCGCCAAAACGATACCACTAACGATTAAAAAACCGTACCAACGAATAGAAAAATTATTGAACTCTAAAAATATAGGATTGGGAGGGATGATTGAATGATGATCAAAATACATTTCATTTTCCTTCTTTCTTTCTTACCAACTTATGATTGGTTTTTATCACAGGTTAATTTCTAACCAACAGCTAATTACTTATTTTTTGTTGCAATAAATTGATCTAACTGATTAGTAAAATCTTCCGCCGCATTATAACCCATCATTTTTAAGCGATGGTTCATGGCTGCAACTTCAATCAAAGAAGCAATGCTTCGACCAGTCTTTACTGGAATGGTGATCTTGGCAACTTCTGTGTCAAAAATACGAATGGTTTCTTCTGCCAATCCAATACGATTGTATTCTTTTTTTGGTGACCAATCTTCAAGCTCGATAATCAAAGTAATACGCTTTCTGCTACGATAAGCACCTGCACCAAACATTTCAACCACATTAATAATACCAATACCACGAATTTCAATAAATTTCTTTAAGATCTCTGGAGCACGTCCAATTAACATCCCAATCTCTTTCTGGAAAATGTCGACACGATCGTCGGCAATAAGTTGATGTCCACGACGGATAAGTTCCAGTCCTGTTTCACTTTTTCCAATGCTACTTTTACCTGTGATCATCACGCCAATTCCATTCACATCAACCAGTACCCCATGATAGGATTCGGTCCCAGCAAGTTCTTCTTGTAAATAGTTAAAAATAGTGGCAAAAACAGATGATGTACTTTCAGGCGTTTTTAAAATTGGAACCCCTGTTTGACTTGATAATTCTAGCATCACCTCTGGCACATCAAAACCATTGGCAAAAACGATGGCTGGCGTTTCATCATTAAATAAAACTTCAACGCTATTTTTCAAATTCTCATCTGACAAACTAGCTAAAAAATGCCACTCCTTAGTTCCAATCAACTGGACACGAGCTTTAATTTCCAACCTAAAATAATCATCATGCCCCATTAATTCCATCCCTGGACGATTCAAAAACGAGTTTTCAATGGTACGAGATAGTTGTGCTTCTGGTGTCACAACCTCTAATAACAAAGCATTTGCTAAATCTTGTACTGTAACAGTGTTCATATGAACGCTCCCTTTCTACAATTGGTCAACTTTTAGTATTTTTTTTCGAATAAAACTTTGGAGTATTGAGACGAAAATAGCAGCAAAAAATGCAACAAAGAAATTAGTAATAACAAAGCTTTCTCGCATGATCCCAGCTGTCATCATCATAATTATAGCATTGATGACCAAATAGAACAAGCCCAAACTTAATACTGTGATGGGAAATGTGAAGAAAACAATGAGTGGCTTTACAAAAGTATTGAGTAAAGTCAGAATAAATGCAGCTTGCAATGCCGCAAAAATACCATCAATATAAAACCCAGGCAGCAAACCAGCAGTCACCATTAACACAACACTATAAAGAATAAAATTCACCAATAATTTTCTTGTATCAAAACAACCACATCCAACCTGTTGAATACGAACATTCGGCTGTCCATTCATGCGTTGCCACTCATTTTGTTGCGAAACCCCTCTCAAATCAGGCGTTTTTTCATCAACAAGACTATTAATAACTTCATCTTCATCATAAAAATCTTTATTAGACATGATCAGACATCTCCCTCTTTCTTTCCTAGGCAGCCATTTCTTCCCTGAATGACTCATTCAGATTTTAAACTATTTAAACTAACTCAGCACACGATTAATTCTAACGTCTACGGCCCCTACTATTATTTAGAATAGCCATCCAACGCAACAATTCCATTAATGCAACAATCAGTGCTGCCACATAAGTTAAAGCAGCTGCAGTTAATACTTTACGAGCTCCACGCTTTTCATTGTGATCATATAAGATATTCATATCATTCAGGGCAACTAACGCACGATTTGAAGCATTGAATTCAACGGGTAATGTGATCAACTGGAAAATAAATAACGAAGCAATCATAATAATCCCAATTTCAGCAATCACAAATGCTTCTAAGATAATTCCCAACATTATAGCAAAAAAGCCTAGTCGATTAGCGACATTCACCACTGGAACTAACATCGTACGTAGTTTTAGTGGACCATAATTTTGAGCATGCTGAATGGCATGTCCAACCTCATGAGCAGCAACAGAAACAGCTGCAATTGAAGGTTCATGATAAATAGTTGGAGACAATCTAACCGTTTTCGTTCGTGGATCATAATGATCCGTTAATTTCCCCTGTGTTTCTTGAATTTGAACATGATATAAACCATTGGCATCTAACATTCTTCTTGCGACCTCATGTCCAGTCAAATTAGAAGATGCCCGTTCCCTTTTATAGCGTCCATAGGTTGATCTTAAATAAACTTGCGCTATCAATGGTATAATCATTGCAATTAGCAAATAAATCAACATATTATTATTCATTTGCGCCCCCCACATCCAAGGATTAAAATAAAAATTCATTCATCATCACTCCATTCATTATTATTTGATTAGTATATTCATTCTTGCGGTGTGACATTCACTCCTACCTTGCAACATATTATACCACATTTTATAAATTCTGTGTTAACGACCCATGAAAAAATGCATAAGTTTTTTACAACTCATGCAATTTACTTATTCTTTAGAATGATTAGGAAAAATTTCACCTTCTATTCCCATATTATAATAACAGCTTTCTCTGCTAAAAGAAAACCATCGCACTCGGCAACATAAATCCTCATTCCTAAACCCTCTATCGAAACAGCTATGTTTGAAAAATCATCCCAAGTATCCAGACTATAAACTTCTATTCTGGGCTCACTTGGAGACCATATACTGTAATACCATACTTGAAAAATAGTGTCATCTGTGATTTGAAATTGTTTTTCCACTGGATCATACCACGACCGTACTGCTTCAACTTCACTCCGATAAAGCTCTAATGGCAAGCAAATTAGAAAATCATGGCTCTCATGAGGTCCACACGTAAAATCACGATATCTACCAGAAGTCATATCCGGAAGCCACATCGGACCTATCGGCCATGTGGTCAATGTAATCATTTCTTCAGATAGAAATTCGATCACACCATCATAACAGGTACCAAGAATTTGACATATGGGAAAACCCCAGAAAAATTCATCTTCTAAATCATCAATCCAAATAATATGAGCATTTTCTGGTAGTTCTAGAATGTCATCATCTGTTGCATCTAAATCCATCTCAGAAATAGGAATCAAGACAATACTTCGCATTTCATAATCTAGAATAGTAACTGGATATGAATCCTGATTAGAAAGCTGCACCGATATCGAAGTAGGTCGATAAAAGAGAAAAACACCTGTAAAAGATAACAGCAGATAAACAATGCCTTCAGAAGAGCGGATTAATGAATTTTCGCTTTTTAGTTTAAAAGCAATGCCTTTATGGAAAAAGATATAAATATATTTGAAAATTAAATAACCGCTTACGATTCCCAACATATGGGCAATAAACTGTCCTACTTCAATGGTTTGAAAAGCAAATAGTTGGCTACTAGCTATAAGGAGTAAGAAGAGAAAACCAACAGCTGCAAACTGCTTTAGCGATCTAAATTCTATCCAGATAAGAGGTAAAAAGACACCTAATGATAGCATCATTAAATAGTTCAAAATAGACAAGTTCATATGAACCGTAAAAGTACTTGATAAAGTTGAGTCCATCATATACTCAAAAGTTCCAATTTTCATTAAGTGATAAACCACTGCTAAATACAACAAGAACAGCAAAATCCAAACCATCTGCTGTGGATTCCATTTCTCCTTTTTCCTACACCATAAAATGGCAAGCACTCTGTAAATCAGACAAGGAATCATTACGCACAGAAGTAAGTAAAAAAATATCAAAGGATCCTCGAGGATAAAACGTTCTACAACTAATTCGATCAAACCAAACATCTATTGCCCTCCTCCTTCTTAGCAAGAGGAAATTTCACTGTAAAAACAACAAATTCCTGCTCATTGACTAATTCATATTCAAACTGATGTAACTCAAGAATGCTTTTTACAATAAATAGACCTAGTCCACTTCCGCCTGAATGGCGATTTCTCGATTTATCTAACCGATAGAAGGGAGCAAACAAATGGGGAAGATCTTTTTCAGAAATTTCACCTTTGTTTTTAACTGTTAAAATCCCCAACCCATCCTCTTCATTCAATTGAATCCAAACCACTTCATGAGCATTAGAATGGAAGATGGCATTGTTAACAATGTTAGAAATTGCGTTTTGAATTTGGAATTTATCAGCTTGCACCATTAGATCATCTTCGCAGTAGTGTAAAAGAGAAACATGTTTAAAAGTCGCAAGTCCTTCATAATTTTGACAAATATCATTGATAAGTTGACTCATATTTAAAAGGATATGGTTCAATTTAATTTCATTAGATTCTAATCGTGAAACAAGCAAAATTTCTTGAATTAATTTCTCCATGCTTTCTGTGGTTTTATAAGATTTCTTCAGATAGGTCTCTCGGTCTTGATAAACACCAATATTTTTAATCATCCCTTCCAGCTCCCCTTTCAAAATCACAAGCGGGGTTTTTAATTCATGAGAAAGAGCCGTGAATAGCTGAGTACGTTGCTGCTCTTGCTGTTGTTTTAAATCAATATCTATTTGCAATTTTGAATTGGCAACTTGTAAATCAGTCAAGGTTAGGTCGAGTTTATCAGCCATTTTGTTAAGATGGGTTGCTAAAATACCAATCTCATCGGCTCGACTAATTTCATAAGTATCATTTAAATCTAATTGTTCTAACTTTTTAGCTTTGCTGGTTAATTTTACAATCGGGGTGGAAATAGAAGCAGAAAATAAATAAGCCACTATAAGAGAAATAATAAAATTACCAATAAGAAGATATTGAAAAATTTGTTCTAAAATTTCGCGAATTTGAATGATACTATCCAAATGGGTTTGTGCCGAAATGACAAATCGCATCCCTGTCATAGGATCTCTTCTGAAAACATGAGATGCTTCAATAAGTGGTGAAGTCGTATCCATGATGGTCATCGCATTAATTGTATAGATAACTTCATTTTCATCTGCTGTACTAAGGGTCACATGCGCATTATTATAGGCTGCAAACCGTTCGATGGCTATTTTTACCTCCTCTAAACTTAAATCAGAAATTTCATCTCCAAAATCCACTACAAATGCCTCGAATCGGGTAGCAAATTGTCGCATATAAAGCTCGGGGATCAAGGTTCTAGCGATGCCAAAAGAAGTCCAGAATAAGGCAAGCAACATCAAAAAAGTACCTAAAAATAGCTTGACACTTAAGCGCGTTCTTAATTTATCGACCCCATTTATAACCCACACCGCGAACTGCTTCAATATAATCACCACCTAATTTTCGACGCAAATTTTGAATATGAAAATTCACGATTTTTGGGTCACCATAAAAATCATAGCCCCATAAGGTGTCCAATAAAAATTCACGACTGAATAGACGATTTTTATTTTTTAAAAGTAGCTTCAACAATTCGTATTCTTTTTGTGTTAGCGAGATAAGTTTTCCGTTTTTAAAGACCTCGCCTGTTGTTTCATTAAGCATGATATTTTCATGAGATAAAATTTCTTCTTCACATTTTGGAGAAGCCTCACTCCGCCTTAAAACAGCCTCAATTCTTTTGAGTGCTAGATCCATGGTGAATGGTTTGACAATAAAGTCATCAACTTCTAATTCAAATGCTTTGATTTGATTGGCCTCCTCATCAAGAGCAGTAATCATAATCACTGGAATATTCGATGTTTTCCTAATCATTTCTAGCACTACATAACCATCAATTTTAGGTAACATCACATCCAGTAAAACCAGCTGATAATTTCCTGTTTGAAACTTTTCAACTCCTTCTAAACCGTCGTTTGCAAGTTCTACTTCATAACCTGCATCTTTCAAAAAATTTTTCAATAACTGTCCAATAGATTGCTCATCTTCAATAACCAAAATTTTTTTCATTTGTATCTTCCTTTAGCCTAGCATCTGTCTATTATTATATTATAACACAAAATAAACATGATAACACGCATTGAACGGATCTCATGTTTATAGTGTCTATGGAACTAGCTAAATTTTACTACAGATCAACTTAATTCTAGCTTGCAGATAACTTGATTTTGGCTTGAATTATTTTAATGCATGGTATTCAAGTACTAAATCACTTATGCGACTAATAAAAGTTGCTGCATCAAAAACACCTGATGTCATTACAATTAAGATATATGGTTCTTCAATAAAGAAAATGCCACTGTCATGATGTTCTGGATCACGCCATCCTGGTATATGGGCAACAACTTCATTAGTTATTGAACTTGCAAATCCATCTGTCCATGCCGTATTCATCATATATTCTAAGATAATTTCATACCCAGAGATTTGTTGATGATCATGATATAAGATTCTAAAAATTTCTGTTAAATGATTAGGGGATAATTCCATTCTGCCTGTTGGTGATTCACCACTCAAATAACGGTTAAAGATCTCCGCAGTTAAATGCCAATGGCTATTATCCAAACCAAAATATCCATGTTGAAATCCTGGAATTAATGTCCTTGTTAACATTCGATGTGCTAAATTGTCAGAATAGATAATAGAATGGCGCATGACTTCATAAAGCGTCAGTTCATAGCCAATATTAACCCCATATTGTAAAATACCTGATCCTCCTAGCCAGTCACTTTCTTTCACAGTAAGCATTTGCTCCCACGAAAGAATTCCTACTTCTACTAATTCAGCAATCATCATATGAGTTGGCAATTTGATAGTTGAAGCACTAAAAAAAGTCTGATCTGCATTGATTGTAATATGTCTGCTTGTTGTTAAGCAATAGTAACTTAACCCAATGATGCCAGCAGTTTGATTAATCAATTCATGTATTTGTGCTTCTAGATCTATCTGTTTCTCTAAACCCACCTGATTGTCGTATAAGGGTGTTGTAATTTCAATATCTAAATGTCTATCTTCTTCACTTAAGTGTATGTTTTCTTCATCCTTATGCTCATTCCCATAACCAAACTGTCTTAGCACTAAAATTAAAATGCCTAATAGCAAGAGTGTTAATAATATGAAGCCACCGATTTTCAATATTTTTTTTCTCATCCATGTGTCATAGTTTGCTTTTGCGTTCATCTCCATCATAAAGCCTCCCTGATTATTTCTGGAATTTTTTATATTATACTCTATGAACACTTGATTTCAACTTGTCTAATGCTTAAACTTGACTTGGAAATTGCTTGTTTTTAACTTGTTAATATACTAAAAAGAGACCGATAAAACTGCATTCGCAAAATACAAAGCCTCTTTTTAACACTTTATTCTTTTCTTCACTAAGCTAAGCGTATTTGACAAAAAAAGCCAAATAAAAAAACCTTAATATTAAGGCTTTCACGCTGTCTATCGACAATGATAAATATATAAAAATGGGGCGACTGAGGGGAATCGAACCCCCGAATGTCGGAGCCACAATCCGATGCGTTAACCACTTCGCCACAGCCGCCATGTTGGGTAATATGAAATTTTAAAACTAAATTGGAGGCGCCAGTCGGATTTGAACCGACGGTCAGGGAGTTGCAGTCCCACGCCTTACCACTTGGCTATGGCGCCAGAAATTATCCTACAGAATAATGTATGCTAACAAGCTTAATTTGATGCCAATTAATAAAAACAAATGGAGCGGATGAAGGGAATCGAACCCTCGACCTAACCATGGCAAGGTTATGTTTTACCACTAAACTACATCCGCAAATTATATTACTATGCATTTCGAATTAAGCTAAAACCAATAAAACAAATGGTGCCGGAAACAGGAGTCGAACCCGCGACCTACTGATTACAAGTCAGTTGCTCTACCAGCTGAGCTATTCCGGCATAATCAGAATATTATAAATAATAACTAACAAAAATGGTGGAGGAT
>Ga0131853_10023511_pt1 | contig 11126 bp, 7 predicted proteins | sample TergutLab28metaG_FD_92764 | JGI IMG/M metagenome (GOLD analysis project Ga0131853, IMG submission 92764) | Labiotermes labralis P1 segment gut microbial communities from Petit-Saut dam, French Guiana - Lab288 P1 (version 2) (version 2) | ecosystem: Host-associated > Arthropoda: Insects >...
AAAAAAAAAAAAAAGCCAAAACAAAAAAATTAATTCAACTATACTCCCCCTGTACGGCTGCGCCCCCTCCTCTCCCGCGTGGGGGGGGTGGGGGGGGGGGTGGGGGGGGGGGGGGGGGGGGGGGGGCGTGGCTTTGACTACCTACCCCATCTATCGCGGAGGTTAAAGAAAGAGTGCCTTCATGGCAGGTTATAGGTTGAAATTTACTTTTACATCACTTAGAATCTGGGGCAAGGAATTTACCTATATGACCAACCAACAAATGCACATTTATAAATATGCTTAATCACATATTAATATTCTTCAGGAACATGTTTTGATCAGCATTGTGGCCATCCTCAGGGGGTCTTATAACAAGAGTATTGTGGCCGAAACATGTGGGTGAAGAAAATAGCACGTGACTCAACAAATTTAAAAATGTGCATTTGTTGGTTTTTTTATGTAAGTGAACATCTTTTAATGCACGGGCATGGAACATATAGATTTTTTTAATCCGTATTTGGAAGAGTATGCTTTCTTATTTCTTCCAATTATATCGCCTAGCCTACACCAGCATTGCAAAGGTGCAAAATAAACGCGCAAAAATCGTTTTACATTCGAACTTTTAACACGTTGCTTCTAGAGTTTAGTGCTTTTGCACTACTTTGTATATGCCACCGCAAACAGCTACAGAGGTAACCAACTCCAAGTAACACAACATAATCACTAGTTCAGATTCAGCGGATTTTGGGTGGACAGATTTGTACCGGTAGAGATTCTTCTTCGAGAACATCGAATTTGCCCTGTCAGTTATCACTCAACCATTATCCTTGTCACTTCATCTATCGTCCACGGATATAAAATGAAGCAGTTAGAGCTTGAAGCCCACTTCCGTGGTCTCATCTACCTACGAGAACGCAAGTAACCACCCGGAACTGTCCGGTACGACCATCAAGGCGGCTCTAAGAAGTGACACTTCTGACTTGTCTTCAGGAAGTGCTTTTTTCTCGAAATTCAGCCGGAGTACTTAGTATCTTGAACAAGCTTTCCTCGGTTTTTCTACGTGTCTCCGAATGCATATTAAAAAGGAAACTTAGAGTGTGTTATTACTACGAGCAATCTCATGCTCCGAGACTCGCCATTCGTAATCAGCACTTTACGTCTCGTTGTTTAGGATACACACCAACCAGCTGCCACACGCATCTGCGTGTAAAAGCCTGATTGAAATTCTGTCGTCATTCTGTCAGCCTTACAATCATGGATTTGTAGGCCAGGTGGAAATGACTACCGGAAAGTAACCGTCCTGACAAAACTGTCGAGCTGTAACTCAGTTTCAGTCTCTACTGAAGCCTTGATCTTTGCCCGTGAAAGTAACTTCTGTGTTGTCGCAGCGTTCATTCTATCAAGCTATTTACAAAAACTTTTCAGTTTATGGCAAGGATATTAATGTATTTGTATGTCATGACGTCACTCATGGGTTATCATATATCAAAGCAGATCACTTGAACGGTTGTTTGTGTGGAGATCCAAACTAGGGTAAACGTTATCATAGCTGGACTTATGCAGGACGATCCTATCTAGGGTGTACGTGATCATAGTTAGGTTTATGTATGGAGAACACAGCTAGGGTTATACATGGAAATCATAACTAGGGTTGTACTTGATCATAGCTAGGCTTATGCATGGAGATCAGAGCTAAGGTATACGTGATCATGGCTAGGGTGATGCATGGAGTCATAGCTAGGGTTATGCGTGGAAACCATAGCTAATGTATACGTGATCGTAACTAGGGTTATACGTGGAGATAACAGCTAGGGTTACACGTGATCATAGCTAGGGCTACACATAGAGATCATAGCTAGGGTTATACGTGGAGATAACAGCTAGGGTTATACGTATAGGAGTAGGTGTGGAGATCAGAGCTAGGGTTATTCGTGGATATCGTAACTAGGGTATAAGTGATCAAAGCTAGGGTTATGCCTGGAGACATATCTACGGTCATGCGTGGAGATCATAGCTAAAGATGTAAATTATAGGTTTATCCCGTTGAAATTCTAATGGTCTTCACACTACCGTTAAATGAACGAAAACAACCAACGGCTACATCCTTTTGCAACGAGCATTTTCGCTTATAATTGTGTAAATGATGTAAAATATAGTGTGGGTCTAACTTTATCAGGAACCCTGGCGCATACATTATCCCTCGTAATTTCAGTTGTAAGTATAGGCATGTGGGTTTAATGAGATGTGACAGAAAAGGGGATATTTTCGAGTGGCATCTATATAGTCAAAATGACACTGCAGTAAACTATATGACGTACGCATGCTACAGATTACCGGGCCTGGCCGTCAGGGACCCAATTCTGTTGTATATATTTTTGTATTTATGTTTAGTATCATATGTAATCAGATAGTGATTTGTCGTGTTGACGTCACTTGCGGCCAGGAGCCATCTTTAATATGATGCCATCTGCTTTTTTCACGTACTATTACACTTTCCAGTCAGCCCTTGTTGGGGGGAGGAGTTGTGGAAAATTTTTGTCACCGGCACCCGAACCCGTTCTCGGCGGCCCTCCGCATGCATCATTGCGCTGGGTTTCATGACTTCAACTAAGAAGTACAGTAAGGCGATTTTCTTGTTTGGCAGCCAATAGGAGGAAAGCTGTTCCTAATTATGTAAAGTGTTTATATTCATTGCACGGATAAACGAACTGCTTTTTAAATAAGATCTTCTGAACCACTGGTGTGCTGGAGTAATTTTATCTCGAATACCCTGAAAACTAAAGCAGAAAGCTCCTCTGAGTTGCAGGTAAAGCAGTAGAGTCCAGTTGACATGTGATGGCACACGGTGACATACGGGAGGGGAAGTGAAGGGGAAACTGGCAAATGGAGTAGGTAGCCAGTACTCTTCACACTACCTCGGAACATGGTGTATCCAGCATTACTACCGCTGATGCGCATACCTCGGCTGCCAGTGGTCGACTGAACTGACGCCCCCGCCGATTTAAATGGACTCGTCCGTTTCGTCGAAAGACGAAATCTGGTTTCTGCGCGTGTGTCATCACATTTCAACTGGCCTCTACTAATTTACATGGCGCCATCAAACTGTGATTTTCACTTTCAACTTTTAATTGGAACAATTATTTTCATTTGATATGGAAAGAGAAGCTCAGAGGTTCGTAATAGCAAGACAAATCACCGGAGATTTTTATTACCAGTTAGCATATCCAGTTGCCAGAAGAGAGCAAACTTCACTTCCATTTTCATTCCTCTGATGCAGGAGTGACCCACGCCGATGATTTACGCTACCTGTTCCCGATCAACTTAGAGTGGCCTTACACTCCCAACGACCAGGAAGTCTTTGAACTCGTGCTCAATCTCTGGACAAACTTTGCAAAGTCTGGGCAAGTAAAGATATTTAACTCTTTCATTGTATGTACCGCCATCTTGAACCACGAGAGAGACCCCAATTAACCCACACACTATTTACGCATTTTGTAGGATTCTTGCAATAAACAGCGATTTCTTCCTTAAACGTTGTTAACAGATTGGTCATTGTAATGACAGTGTGGATAAAAGCCGTTACAAACTAAATAAATTTTAACTGTGTAAGCATGAAATGCTTTTCCTGTTTTCTGGACTGCTGGCTAATGTCCTCCACTTCCGCTTGCATATGAAATGTTTGTCTTGTTTGCTAGATCGATCGATATATGGCAGTATGTATCCATTGTCACACGAAATGCTTGTTTTGTTTGCCGAACGTTCATAGATGGGAGTGTGTATCCGCTGCCACACGAAATGCAAATTTCGTTTGCTAGACTGTTCGATAGATGTCAGCGTGTATCTGCAGCGACTTGCTACATAATTGTACCTCGACATAAAATTTCTTCGTTTCCCCCCAGCCTTAAAATAAATGTTGATATGTTTCTCAAGTTTCAAGCGTGCCCATAACAAGATCATAAATACAGTGGGAAAGGTGCAGTGACATCCAGTGTGGGTACATGTACATATATACTTTTATATATGTATATAACGCTCTGTTGTACTGTGTATTGAAATGCAAAGGAAGTGTACCGTCACATACCACACATTAATACAATTACACTGTATATAGGCCTGTATTATACATGCCAGCGAGTAAAAAACACCCATGTCAGGACCACAAAATTAACAGAATTACATCACTGCACAAAAACGTCGTCCGTGTACATACAATTCTGAAAGTGAATTGTTTCCAACCATTTGATATTCTGCAGATTCGTAAAGGGTGATTCCAGGTGTGTAGTGGATGCATTGCACCCTCTTACATCTCCCCCACCACCACCACCCCAAGCCTACAGGCCTGGTTTCAACACCTTACTGCCGATTGTCTCACGGAGCTCCCCTGTTTCAGTTCTGTCAGAGTTAAACTCATTTTTCGAAAAATCTCCAAATAACATTTCGAATTTACACTCTTCACCACTAAGAAGGAAATCAAAATCCCGTCTCCTTTTTCTCCAGTCACTACTGCTCATCACTGTAACGTTCTCATTGTCACACTGCCTGCCCTCCGTCTCAAAATAATTTGTAACGTTTACTTTTCTCATGCATAAACTTTGTTTTATACCTTCCAAGTGAACTATAATTTCTAACCTCAAGTTTTTTTTTTAGCCTTTAGTACAACTGAGTCGCCAAACAAGCTGGCTCAGGAGATGAGCGTTTTGACATATATGCTGGAGGTGCCCAGTTCGCACACTGACCGGGACCCCAGGAATAATGATTTACGTTTCTGTGGTTTTCTTCTGTCACACCAGGCAAATGATGGATTGCTTTCTCTAAATGGAAGGTGACCGCTTCCATCCGTATCTTTACAATTCGTCATTTATTGTAACGAGTTTCAGTTTTATATATGTTCTTCTAAAGTAAAACTACAGTACATGTATAATGAATAAACACCAAGTTGTATAATCTTGAGCACTATGTCCTGTGTGGAAGAAACTTGGTCTCTAACTTCGCGGTTGAGAATGTTCGAGAATGGGGTGCCGGGGAAGATATTTGGTTAGAAGAGGGAAGAGGTAATAGGTAAGGGAGGGGTGGAGAAGTCTTATGATCTGTACTGCTCACCAAGTATTATTTGGGCGATTAAATCAAGCATAATGAAACAGACGGGGGCATTTGGCAAATATGTAGGACAGGGAAAGTGCTTACAGGGTATTGATGGGAAAGCGGCCACTTGGAAGACCTAGTCTTAGAAGGGACGAGAATATTAAAATGAATCTTCAAGCATTGCGATGAGTGGTATGGACTGGATTGTTCTGGTTTAGGTTACGGGCGCTTGTAAATGCGGTGATGGACCCTCGGGTTTCATAAAACACAGGAAAATCCTTGACTAATTGACGACCCGTTAGTGGAAGCTGATGGAAGAGAAGCTACTGCCATTGCTTTCGACTTGGTCTGACTTGTGCGTTGTGTTACCTGTCTTCGTTAAATACCCAAGCAGGGTGTTTTATTAAGTCCTCGTTTCACAGAACAGTACATCTGTGTAGTCACTGCGGTAGGAAAGTCATATAGGCCTATCACAAAACATGAGTTGTTTGCTTTTTAGCACTCCAACGCCCCCCAACAAAACCCTCTGACCGCCGCAGTCGCCTCGACGTCGAGTGGCTGCCGGTCCATGACGACGTGTCGGACAGCTTGCACATGAGCTACTACAACATCGGACAAGTCATTCTGGGTGCTCCCAAAGACTTCCTGAAAGAAAATTTGGACCCTGTCAAGCCAAACCTAGTAGTGTATGTGCACGACAAAGGCATGACCTTCTGGGAATCTTTCGACTTACAGGAGAATTAAAAACTGCTTCAGGTCACGAATATTAAATAATGCAGCTAAGATGCTTCAAGTCTGAAATGTCACATATTAAAAGAAAACAAGCGTAAAATCTGCTGAGATTTGTTGAGATTTGTACTTGTAGAGGCTTTAGCAAAAATAAGAAAATTCTACTAGACGGAAAGATTTAAGAAGTGTTTTGTCGACCTGTAAAATAACAGCGTGAGTGAAGTCACAGTTTGTCATGTATTTGGCACCTACTGTGAAAATAGTCATTAGTGTACTTCAGTGGCTCGGGGGATGTAAAGTTTTACGGCCTGCGTTACAAAAAATCGAAGAAAAGTAAGTTTTGTTGTACTGGGCACATTGAGGCAGGTACAGTACAGTGCAAAGTATCAGTAGCTCCGAGCTACAACGGAACCCAGAATATAAACGCTTGACACAAGTCAAAGTACACGCCACATTTAGCCTGTAGAACAAGAAGTTCTAAGCACCTCGATCAGTGCACCAGTATATGTAACTAACTGTTTGTACCAAAGGTACTTACTACCTGTTTAACCAGTTAAAAAATCTCCGGTGTGTGGTAACACATGAAGTATCAACTCACATTTACAAAAGCTCACGACTTGTCCCTATCCGGTCCCAGACTAATCCAGATGAAAACTTTCCATTCAGTTTCTTTAAGATCCACGAATGGATATTTCAAGGTGTCTCGTTCCTTTACATCTCCCCACCAAAGTTCTGTATGCAACTCCCTTTTCACCCATACCTGCCACATTTCCCGCCCAATTCTCCATCCTTCCAAAGAACGATTCCAAGTCCAGCGCCCTGTTTAAAATTTGGTAACACGCTGACCGTCACGACGAGGAACTCTCTTCCTTCTTACATCGCCTATGAAGGTGGAACAGACAGAGTGTTCCGAAACGTCGGCACATAAAATTCAGACGCCGGAGAATCACCCAAAAAAATAATACAACATTCAGAACAAGGCGGAAGTTTGAAATCAAGAACTTTTAACGCCCTCTTCTATCCCCCAAACTGGAGCGCCACACCTTTTCCTTTGTCCGCGAATGCTTCTTCCATATATTGACAGCTACTCTCTGTATCTGCAGTCCGCCATTTGCATCGGCGAAATGAGGACGCTGCATGCTGTTTTGACAGCGAGCAACACAACGTGATACGCATATCTAATGGGCGCAGGTTTTTGGCTTCTTCCTGGAACTGTTCGTTAGAAATTTCAAATCCCGTTACATATGGATCCTGATGCGGCTGTAACCGCCCCCGCCCCAAAACAAGCACGCGCTAAAAAATCATATCCTTCACCTGTTTCTGGAATTATATCTTGCGTTCCATGACGGTACTTTTACGTACTGCTAACTAGCTGGTAGAAACACACACACACACACACACACATTATATATATATACAGTATATAATGATACTTTATGTTCATGGTTCCGTGCATCGCTGATAAAATTTTTTTAATAATTGTCCAACGAGATGCAACACTAAGCAGTGTAGTGTAGATGCAACATTAAGCAGTGTAGTGTAGATGCTTTTGATGTTAACTGTGTCGTTTTATAGAATGTTATGTAATAACACGGGAAAGTGCTCAATATCTGTACACAGACAGGTTGAAACGCGAGTTTTACATTTCGTTAAACGTACTTGATAGCATATCTGTATTTTGAGTTACTTCAAGGCTGGCCTTCATACAAGTTAACTAGTTTTTTGGTGTATTTATTCGTCGGGACGCAGGATAGTGTTTTCATAAACAGTCAAACTCTAGGAGAGAAAAGAGTCTATATGCTATATATATATATATATATATATATAAAACCGTCTCATATCTGAGCGTTTTTATCATTCGACTGGGAATATCATAAATTTCAAGATACCGAAATGAGAAAGTCTGTGTCATCAGAAGAAAGGTCAGCAACGACATTAAGGTAAGAAAAAAAACTTCTGCCATATTTTTGACACACATTTTATAGTTTTATCTGGAACTGATAACAATTCAGAATATTCATTCTTCAAATACAGTTTTGTTTGACAAACATTTAAAAGCCGGATAATGCGTCCGTCGCTGTTGATGTGTTTTGGTACTGGAGATTGTAATCATATGAACATATTACGACGGATCTTCAGGAAGTAGGGTGTGGGGATATGGACTGGAGAGGGACAGGTGGCGGGCACTTGTGAACCTTAGGGTTCTAAAAAAAATGCGGGGAATTTCTTGACTAGTTGAGAATAGAAGAAGGACTCTGCCCCTAAGTATATACGTTACAATTAAGATAATGCCGCTCGCCGTGCAAACTGGTTGCCACAACACTTGCTTAGGTGTGGTTTCATAACTAATCGGTTCACGCGTGGCTATATTAGCATACTGCAATGTTGACATCGGATCATCGCAGGAGCAATATTTCTCCTGATTCTGCATAACCTTGACTCGCGCGAGAGTTCAGTAACCATCCTTAAACATGTTATATTGCGGTGCGTTCGTGTAAAGAAATACGATTTCCTACCGAGGATGTGATTGTTTACAACAGACGTCCACTGCTTATTGCCGCAAACGTGAGAGTCTGCGGCACTATAAGGGGCATTCTACGCGACCAACACAGATTTAGATAAAGTTGGAGCCATAATTTCACACATACTTGAGTGACAGTTCGACTTCTATATTAGCTATTGTCATGACTGTAAAACATTGTCGTAGCTAATCATGAACCGCCGTTAATTTTACCGTCTGCATCATCAGGTGCACCACCGCGAGCGCGCGCGTGTGTGTTTGTGCATTATATAGGTACTGAAATGGACATGTGGTTCAGAAAAATTATAGCGATGCGCAGTGTCGCCGATTGTGTGAAAGACTATGGGGCCATTCAGGCTATGATATTCAGTGAACACAACAATCCAAGTGTCTATTGCCGTTAACAACTTAGTTGAAGTATGCATAGCCAAAAATTTCCGGCTTGTTCACTGATTTTATTGTAACTCAGTTATCTCGAAAATGAAAGGAGTAGGGGAAAGTCGCCTCACAAATTTGCTTATATGTCTGGCCACATAATAATGTGAGAGCGGTTGAATAGGATTATAACAGAATTTTATATTTCCAAGTTCTAACTAAAATTTGCCAACACGTAACAGGGTTGGTTTAAATATCGCGATAACTTACATTCTACCTGAAAATGTAGCTACAGGCTTTGCTGCAAGCAAACCGGACTTAAACACGCGAAGCACCTACTATGTTCATCGAAGCGTAAAATGGCTCAGACAAGAGTGTTGTTCAAAAATGAAACAAAGTTATGTCCAAAATTTATTTTCAGTAAGCGTTAGGTTCGCGAGGTAATTAAAAGAGTGTCCACTTCAGAATTAGTATGACATTTACCTGTGAAGAGGTCATCCGCACACAGAGTTTCTTCTTCTTCTTCTTCTTCTTCTTCTTCTTCTTCTTCTTCTTAGGTCCTGTCAGTTTACTGCACCGAATGCACCGCAGCCTTAGGCTTATTGTGCAGTCCTAATATTTCATTCAGCACAGCCGCAATAGCCCTACACCTCGTACGAAGAGGCAAAGGTCCCTTGTTGAGGCTGTGCTGATGTCTTTTGGTTCTACAGTCGGCCTCCCAAAGACATTATAGCGTTGACGAGCCAACGCCTCGCAAGAGCAAATAATGTGCTGCACTGTTTCGGTCTCCATCCCACAAAATCTGCAGATTGGATCCCCTTCAAACAGGCCCATAGTGTACAGGTGCCGCCTTACAGGAGCATGCCCTGTGTAGATCGCAATTGCCATTTTTAGTTGATGCCTACCTAACTTAAGTAGGTCATCAGCTCTTTTCTTACACGGTCTATCTATAAATAGTTTGCCGTGTCTCAGGCCTGGCAGGTCTATCCAGGCTCTAAGATGTTGCGTCTCAGTCCAGTTCTTAATCGCTTCTCTCACCGAACACTTTGGTATAACGAGAGCCGGCTCTGGACCGAGTAACAGCATGGCTGATGCTTGTCTGGCAAGCTTATCAGCCTCCTCATTACCAGAAATGCCCCGGTGCCCCGGAACCCCGACGAGGGCAACCTCATTCAGGCTAGCCAACGCTGAGAGAGCATCCAGGCACTCTGCAACCATTCCAGAGGTCACTTTCGGGCCACTGAGTGCCTTAAGTGCAGCCTGGCTGTCAGAGAAAATAAGAATCCGCTTATTCTTTTAGGCCCTTCTTATATTTTCATATGCACTTTGTAAAATGGCATAAATTTCAGTTTGAAAGACTGTGGCAAATTTACCCAATGGGAAGCTGAAGCTTCTATTTGGTCTCAAGCCAAAAATACCAGACCCTGTCCCCGAGTTAGCCTTAGAGCGTCGGTGAACCAGATCAAAGCATCCTCAGGGAACAATGGGTCTTTATTTTTCCAATGGTCCCAGTCTATAATGAAAATGAAGGCCTTGGAATGATAATAAACTGGAGTAATGTGGTCCGCCCGCATTTCTAAGAGAGGGCCACTCACATATTTCCAGATAGATAGCGATCCTGCCTCTGCTTTAGGTTCGGCTGGTTGCTTAAGTATATGCAGTCTATAATGCCATCCTCGCCTCCGCCTGAATTACCAAATGCAACGGAGTCAGATTCAGGAGTATCTCCATTGCAGCAGTAGGGGTCGATTTCATAGCCCACGTAATGGCTAGACAGGCCATTCTTTGAATCCTGCCTAATTGGATTTTTGTGGTTTTTTGCATGGCTTTGGGCTACCACACCAAGGCACCATGAAATATAGATGGTCTGATTACCCTAGTATAGAGCCAATGCACCATATTAGGTCTAAGACCCCATTTTTCCCCACACGTGCGTCTAACTACCGCAAAAGTGGTTTGCACTTTATTAATTATTTTCTGCAAATGCTGGTTCCAGTTAAGTTTGGAGTCCAGCATCACTCCCAAATACTTAACCCCATCCAGCATTGTAAGTTCCTTACCCTAGAGTGTAAGAGGTCCTAAGCCCTCTGTATTCCTTCTGTTGGTAAATGGTACTATGGCTGTTTTATGGGGGCTAATATTCAGACCCTCTTTTACAGCCCATTTGACTACCACTTTCGGGGCCTTTTGAATAATCTCCCTGACAGTGTGCGCAAATTTACCTTGGGCTATGATAACGATATCGTCAGCATAGCCAAATGTATTAAAACCTAGGTAATTTGTAATCGTCAAAAGCCTATCAACTACTAAATTGCACAAGAGTGGAGACAAAACTCCTCCCTGCGGACATCCACCTACAACTTTGGCAGTCAAACTGCTGCCCATAATGGAGGTATGTACCAGTCTGCTTTCAAGCATGGACCCGACCCACCTGCAA
>Ga0131853_10023512_pt1 | contig 11126 bp, 7 predicted proteins | sample TergutLab28metaG_FD_92764 | JGI IMG/M metagenome (GOLD analysis project Ga0131853, IMG submission 92764) | Labiotermes labralis P1 segment gut microbial communities from Petit-Saut dam, French Guiana - Lab288 P1 (version 2) (version 2) | ecosystem: Host-associated > Arthropoda: Insects >...
AATATTTTTTTTTTTTGAGGAGTTGATTATTAATTTTTTTTTTATTTTTAATAAATTTTTTTTAATTTAATTTTTCTTCTTTGGTGGCTTTTTTTGTGGGGGGGGGGGGGATACGCCACATTATGTTGTCTCTCGTACTTGATGGGTAGATGAAATAAAACACCTTTCAGCTTTAGACACGGTCTTTTAGAGCAGAATAAAATATTTGTTGTTTTATGACCTTGATAATTCTGTATAATCTCAATACTTTGGATTAATTTTTTTAACATGCAGCTGAAGTTGAAGAAAGACAAGACACAGGTAATTGCACTCAGTAAATTATATGTGAGTTGATTTGTGTTTTAGGTATAGAAATGGTGAAGGAAACCCTGCAGTCACAGTAGGTTTCATGATTTATATGTAACAGGAAGGGTAAATTTTTATTTTTCCCATCTTGTTCAGTGACGTAGACGTAGAATACCTCTTGTGTGGGTTGCAAGTTCTTGTTATTGTAATTGTTGATACTGTTGTTATGGTTGTCATCATCTTTGTTATTAGTGAATTTTTAAATGTTGGTAACCAATCTGAATTGCCAAACATAGGCTTGGCCTTTAGATAACTAGATGTACCTGGTGACTTGAGAGATTCCAGGATGGTAACAAATATAGTAACGTTACGGCAGATGGGCTGAAGCCTGCTTAGTCATGGCAAAACCTAGATGTTCCTCACACAGTAGAGTCACTCAGCTGTTCTGAGAGTGGTGGCATTAGGGGAGTACTGTAGATGGACAGTTTTTAAGGTGTGGAGGGTGAGTGTTTCAGCTGTATGCTACCTTAAAATTTTCACGGCAGTTACAAGAAATTGGCATTGGAAGTGCAGTGGATGCTTTGAATACTGCATAGCAAAGAAACTTGTTTCTTTGGTCAAGGTGTTTGAGTGGCATCATAGTTCAGGGACAGCTACACATCGTTCGAAGCAGCTCACACCACGTTTGATTGGGTGGTGCACCTGCTTTATATTTGGAATGTCTGGCTTGAAGATTGGATATCCTGATAGATTTTTTGTGCTCTTCCTAAGTCCCTCTGAAGTAAATGCCGAGATATTACTTCACATCAGGCTGTGACCAATTCCTCTCATACTCTTTTCAAGTGCTCATTCTCTGGGTGCTTATATCATTGGAGCTGTTGACTGTTTTACTAAAGAAGCCATAAAAACTTACATGTCAGAGAACAAGAATAGTGTGAGGGTCCCCCCCCCAGATATAACATTACTTATGCTGAGTAGTTTGTTCTCAGCATTATAGGGAACTCTTATAGATTAAGGACACTACGTTGCCTCATAATTTGGGATCCGTTTACCCATTGACACCATGTTATATCCTCAGCTACGTTGTTGTAAATACCTCGAAACTCGAGAACAGTGTGAGATGAATGCAGGAGGGGATGCCAGATGGCAGAGACTACAGCATTGAAATTGGTATTCGACATTCTAGTAGTGATTCTGCCCTCTTTAAGGATCCAAGAATGCCTTGTGTTTGCTAGCATATCATACCAGTAATAAAAGGTAAAGTGTTCCCGTTATAGGCCCGGTGTGGCCCAGAGGGTGGGTAGAGGTATAGCTCTACTCTTCCATGACCGCGGCACTAGAAGGGGGTCAGTGGTCAGCAGCACGCCCCGGCCGCACTTTACCCCTGGGAAAGACCCGGTACCCATTTTACTGGAGGCTGGGTGGACCCCAGGGCTGATCTGGACAGGCGGAAAATCTCGTCCCCACCAGGATTCGATCCTGGACTGTCCAGCCTGTAGTGAGTTGCTATAACAACTGAGCTACCCGCCCCATGATCATACCAATATTGCTGATGCAAAAGTAATGGGATGGCTACACAATGATAAGGGGTGAGCACATTTGTGCATTATATAATGATACAGACATTTTCCAGAAAATTTTCACAGATGACCAAACTTGGTGTTTCCTATATGGATAACAAAAGTAAGTGACATACCTCTATGAGGACATTATCATCATCATCATCACTAATAGGCATGACGTTCCAACAGGATCATTAAATGGGAAGTGATGTGAGACTTTCAACTGGCAGGGTGTTGTGTGTGTCCTGAAGTCAGCAAGGAGGTGTGGAGGTGGTTTGGAGATACCGGGCAATGTTGACAAAAAAGTGTGTCGTGGACATTTGGTGTGCTGTTAGAAATGAATAAATAGGAATGTTTTCTTTTGGGTAATTCCCCGGCATCTGAGATCTAATAGCCGACGTTTCGGAACCCTGTATCAGTTCCATCTTCATAGGCAGGTGGATGAAGTATGACAGGGTATGGGATGTATGGTGTATTTATACCTGACAGGGTTCTGGCAGGCCAGTGGAGGAGCCATTGGAAGGCGAGTGACCGGATGGGGGTGGGTAGGTGCACAACAGGTTGTGGAGAGGGGGAGGTATATAAGTACGTGTGCAGGTGGGATCACTGTAGTGTACTCAGTGGCTGTCTCCCTTTTCTTGAGTTTGTGTAGCAGTGGCTTCCAGGATTTGCTGAGGTTGATTCCCCCATCTCTGTTGATGTTATTAGGATGCATCTCTATTTCGATGGCTTCTCTGATGAGATGATCCATGTAGCCGGTTTTAGTGGAGAGGAGTTTAGTGTCCTGTAATCTGATGATGTGGTCATGATTGAAACTGTGTTCAGGAACCGCTGATTTGTCGGGTTGAACCAGTCTGATATGTCTTTCATGTTCTTTAATGCGGAGCTGGACGGACCGTCCGCTCTGTCTGATGTACACCTCGCCACATTCACAGGGGATCTTGTATATGCCTGGTGTTCTTAATCCTGGTGCATCTTTGGTTGGTGGCATGTAGCTTGATATTTTCTTGGGTGGTATGGTAACACTTCCGATATTGTATTTGGCCAACATTCTGCTGAGTCTGCCATATGTAGTTTGGGTGTACGGTAAGTAGGCTGTAGATGTAGGTTTATCTTCAGTCTTGTTGGTCCGTGTGGCCGGTTTTACGGCTCGTATCTGCTGATGGCTGTAACCATTTTGTTTGAAGACATTGGTGAGGAATGTTAATTCCGGTGCAAGGGATTCTTGATCGCTTAGAGCTTTTGCTCTGTGTACCAGGGACGAGAGGACTGAGTGTTTGTTGGCTGGATGGTGATGGGATTTTTGGTGTAGGTAGAGGTTGGTGTGGGTGGGTTTCTGATAGACTTTGTGTCCAAGGGAGCCGTCCGTCTTCCTGTATATGTCAATATCCAGAAACGGGAGGTGACCTTCTTCTATTTGCATGGTTAATTGTATATTGTTGTGAATCCCATTGAGGTGGTTTAGGAAATCCATTAGTTTTTCTTGTCCACATGGCCAGATGACGAATGTGTCGTCCACATATCTATACCAGCAGGCAGGCTTGTGTGTGGCTTTTTCTATAGCTTTCATCTTGAAGTCTTCCATGTAGAAGTTGGCGATGACTGGGGAGAGTGGGGAGTCCATGGCTACTCCGTCTGATCGTTCGTAAAACTGACCTCGATGCAGAAATACGTGGATGTTAGCACATGTTTGTACAATGCCAGGATCTCCTTATTGAAGTGTTGACCGAGCAGTGTAAGTGATTCTTCAACTGGAACTTTTGTAAATAGAGACACCACATCGAAGCTGACCATTAGATCCCCTGGTTTAATTTTTAGTGATTTCAGTATCTCATTGAAGTGGAATGAGTTCTTGATGTGGTGTGCTGATTTCCTGGTGAGTTGGTTAAGAACTCCTGATAAGTGCTTGGAGAGTTGGTATGTGGGGGCACCAGTGTTGCTGACAGTGGGTCTCAGTGGGATCCCTTCTTTATGTATCTTGGGCAGTCCGTACATTCTTGGGGGTCTGGAACCAGCTGGACACAGTTGTCGGCGTGTTTCTTCGGTTAGCGAGGATTTTTTGAGTAGTAGTGTGGTTTTTCGTTCTATTGCATCCGTGGGATCCTTGGCCAGTTTTCTATATGCTGGGTCTTCCAGAAGGGAGGAGATCTTCTGATGCCGGGGAATTACCCAAAAAAAACACATTACATATAGAACACGGCGAAAACTTAAAATCAAGAATAAACAGGAATTAATAGGCGGATATTTACTGAGATAAATGCAGACTATTCACAATGCACAATCATCATCATCATCATGTCATTTTTATATCTGTAGTGTATGTCACAGATAATGGATTTCTGGTTAGTGTACTGTATTTTGTACATGTCATGTTCTGAATATCAACCCTCACCTCATACTGCTTCATATTTTCTGAGCAGTTGTTTTGTATGCAGAGAGAGAGAGAGAGAGAGAGCGTGCGTGCATGTTTTTTTTTATATGATTAACTTACCCAGTATGTTCTTTAAATTAAGTGAGCAGAAGTTTTTGTTGTATAGGGTGTCTGATGAGGTGTGGACATAACTATACGAGATAATGTCACAGGTCTTTGTGATCAAAGAAGTTTGTTTAAACATGTGTCTGATTTTGAACAGTGATGGAGTTAAAAGAATGTGTGAACATTAAAATAGAGGGTAAGGATTATTGAAAAGATTGGAATAACATAGAAACAAACACATTTACCCCCAAAGTATAACCTCAGAATTTAACTTTATGAAAGGAAAGTCATATAATTTACAGTGGCCTTTGCTTAAAGGAAGGTTTTGAAATCCCATTCTCTTGTCACAGCATGCCTTGGTGCCCACTTGTGAATACTGTGTGTGGAAATGCATACAAGCCTGGAATTTATGTCACTAGCCAAGTGTTCAGGGACTTGTGCTGTACAATATCAGTATGTGTGCTGTGTGTGCATTTCACTGGAATGCATTTGTGCGAATTGAAGGACATCCTCTGAACAGTAACCATGAGAATAGGACACATGTGGATAGGAACTTTTCTGATCACAAGGACATAGGAAATCATCCCCTAATGTAATGTCCACAACTCATGAAACCCTCTGTATATGTAATTTGCTTTATGTTTTCTTTTGTGAGTGAACTGTGTACACATGTGTGGTGATCACACAGTCATGCATTATACATGTCACTGACAGTAGAGATGTTACAGCAGAGTCTCTGTTAATTGCATTGCTGTCTACATGAAATACAGCATTAATTTTTCAATATTTAATTTGATCTTCCAGAGTGGTGAGTTTGTTGTGATGAAAAGTGACTTAGGAGAAGAGTACCCACCTATTTGGCGTATTGATGGAAAGACTCTTCTCCAGAAGTATGAACCGTTTGACCAGAATGGAAAGACTCTCTACCGCAACATTTCCACTGTAAGTACCATGTTTTGTTGGCATTTTTAAAACAGTTGTCACATAATATCACTTTTTTGTGTGCGTTCAGAAAATTGGGAAGAGCGGTCATTTGCTTCATCTAGTCTGTCTCTCCATCTGTCCATGTGTCCACATAGAAAAACTCGACTCCCACTAGACAGATTTTAACGAAATTTGATATTTGATTATCTTTCTAAAATCTGTCAAGAAAATTCAAGTTTCATTAAATCGGACCAGAATAATGGGTACATTACACGAAAACCAATATGCATTTTTTATCATATTATCTTGCTCATTTCTTGTTAGAATGAAAAATGTTTCAGACGAAAGTTGCAGAGGAAATCAAAACACACATTTTGTGTTCAGTAACTTTTTTTTTTCCCATGTCATTTATGAGATAATGTGGAAACATATAATAGAGTTGGACAGGCCACAGATGACAATATGGTGCATGTGCATCATATGCTGGATACCTAAGGCTACAAACACACACTCATAATATGTAATACATATTGTTTTTCGCATAACAACAGTGGTTGCATGAAAATGCCACAGTGTTATGATTACTTACATTGGCTGTCTTGATAAGTGTTATGAAGTTTGTTTATGCTAGTATTGGGTATAAGAGGAAGTGGGTAACACCTGGACCCACCTTATCCTGTTAATATCTTTCTTTTCACAGTATTGTTTCACCATAATGTTATGTGTTGCACTTGTAGTGACCATTAAGGTTTATTTCCCTCTGTCAGCATTTAAATGCTGAAGAAATGGCATACAGGACCACACCATTTTCAAAAGCCTTGAATATTACATGATTTCTGAGCATGAGGAGTATTCACATATTCACGTGCTTTGTTCTGATGTCACGTCACTAATTTGATTTTGTACAGTTTGCCTCCAAAATGCAACTAGTTTTTAATTTTGCAGTCAGGAGTAAATAAGAATGAATTTCAAGGGCGATATCTTGCAACTGGGTATTGGAGCCTCTTTATAAAAGAGCATAAAACTAGTGAAGTTGCAGGAAATTGTGTGATTGTTAGCGTGAAGTTTGTGGCAAATCTCCGTTTTAATGATAAGACACAGTTTGAAGATAACAGCCAGCTGTGCTTTTGAAAAACAGATTACAAATTTTTTAAATTGCTGACTTAGTTTAAACAGTGAGTTTAAGGAAAGGTATTTACATGCACCATGAGGCAGGAGGGAAGATATGGATTGGGTTTTACTGTTTATCTAAAATTTGACACATGTATTTAGTTACCTGCTGTGAGAGAGAGTGATGTGCATTTGTTGTTGCAATATTGTTGTAAATACACAATAGCAATAATTCTGTTTGATGGCTAAAATTAAACTACTTTGTAGCAGTTGAACCTTATTTGAGTGTTGAAATTACAGAGGAGGGTAACACTTATTTCTGACTTGGGACACATGTTTGCCTGAATCTGGCACTTTGGCAGAGAGATTTGTGATGCAGAGTGGTGAAATGTGTGCAGTGAATTTTGAAAAGTTTTGACTTCCTCCTTCAAGAAATGTAGCTATGTCCTTGCTAATCACAGTTTTTATGGGAAAGATGAAATATGAAGCTTCATCCTTTTGCAGCTCGGTGCTTGACTCGACAAAGAATGCTGAGAGAAAGCAAAAAAAAAAATTATTTTCTTAATGATGCAGTGTAAAGAAACATAGTATCATACACAATTCTTACCTTTGACAAGTAAAGTGTAGTTGAGCCTGCCAGGGTCCAAAATCTGCAAGTAATGTGGTATATCCTAACTGGTGCTTATGCAGTGTATCCACAGATGAATTTGAGCACAGGAAATGGTGGTGTGATTCATTACCAAATGTTGACATCAGGTGCTACCAAAATAATTTCACATGACAGTGCAACTGAATTATATATAATGTATTATTTTTTTCTGGTGTGGCTCCATGTCTTGGACTGTGTTGACACTGAAGCTGGAAGCAGCAAGCCTCTCCAAAATATCAGTAGCTGTTGACGTGGCATCCTTTCTCATAAGACTTGAATATCTCAAATTTCCGTCTATTAAATGGAATAGTCTGTGTATGCATGTACAGGGACAGTATTTTCAGTATCACCTATACTGTAACTATAAAGTTGTTTGAATGTTAGGGCAGGCACTGCAGCAACCCTTGCACCTCAAAATACTCTAACAAAGATGATTTTGTTGTTTTTATGGAGTGGCACTGGACACTTTGCAGAGTGGTGATTTATGCATTCCTGCCTGGAGCCAGTAAGTTGTGTGCATTATCATCAGTTGATGCAGTGTATAATAAAATAGAGCAGAAAAACATTGTATTTATTTTCAAGAGCAGACAAGGGGAAGTATAGTGTAATATTGTAGACTAAAACATTGCATATTGCACAGGCATACTGGATGCAGATTGAAACATCTATAATTACCATATTTTTGTAAGAGTTACATTATGAAGGCTTGCCTTACTGGGTTGAAAAGTAATTAGGAATTGTGGAAGTTATGCAGGATTGAAATACTGCACTGGTCCTTGTGGAAGTTCGGTGTGGGTGCAAGTAACACAACACCATAAAAATAACAACTTATTTAATAAACCAACCTTTTATTCACAAATCTTCAGGATACACAAAACTTTTGTTCACTCCTGAATGAACGTACGTATATAGGATCCGGGTTCGAGGCTCACCACGGCACAATACAATTACGTTCCCATGACCATGTGGTACCAGATAGTGTGTTAGAAATCTCTCTTCGTAACCTCAAATCTGATATGTCATTATGGTTTAAACAGGCAGTAGAAGGTATGATATGGTCACTAGATTTCTTGCAAGTGAAGGCATTATGTCACATCCGTATAAAACATTTTGCATACCAAATTCTGGTGTCTGAGGTTGATATTTTGTGGTCTAAAATACATTACCAACATGCTGTGTGAGAAGGCATGTTATATGATACAAAAACTACTTCGCTATCTTAGTTTCAGCATACTGTGCTGTAAATATCCAAATTTGAAGGTAGGTTGCTTGGTTGGCTGTTTGGTAGGAACAGATTTAGTAAGGTGCATGTGGAAGATGTTTGGTCTCACCATATTGCATAGATTGTGGTATATACCTAGCCTGTGGAATGCCATTATATTTGGAACATTCAGCTGGTGATCATACTTGTTAATTGCATTCTGATTTATGGCCATGCCTTAAGGTTTGCTCCTTCTAATCTACAATGTATGTTACTCATGGAAGGTGTGTTGGACCTCCAGTACAGCATTCCTAATGATGGAGATGGACATATGGAAAACAGACTTTGACTTTGAATTGTTGCGGCTCGTTCTGTCAAGATTGTGTCATAGCTGACTAGAGGTGGCATTGTGGCTGGTGGCCATGCACAGGGTTGATACCTCTCGTGTAATATTCTATGTTACACATTGTATTAATGGAGTGTATTCATGTATTAGAGGATGTCAGACATGGTCAGTTGGGATTTGGAAGGCATTGGTTATGACCCATTTTAAGGCACTGTTGTCAAATTTGCCTGGAGGTTTTAAAGATAAGGAAATCAAAAGAAAGCAGGGTGACCTGGTATGATTAGGATTTGAACTGGATAGCTCCTTAGTGTGCACTGGAGACACTTCTGCTATGCAGGCTTGTATGAAACAGAAGTATATTTTGGGATTTTGCACTGTATGGTCTGGTAGATGATTACCAGGCTTTCAGAGGAACCTTCTGCCACCATCTTCAAGGTGAAGAAGAGAACCAGTGTGTTTCTTTTTGGCAGGCTGCTTTTTTTAATCAGGTATTTTGTAATGTGTGTATGATGTCTATCTTGTTTCACAGTTTTATTATGGCTGCTTGATTTATAATATTTTAATGTATGTTTTCTGGGAGCAGAGTGGGGTCTTTCATATGTGATGATGTTTAGAAACCAAAATAAACCTTTATAGCTGGAGTCAGTATATTCCTCTGAAATGATACACCCCTATCAGAGTATGGTGCTGTCATAATCACGTGGTGCACACCTGCCAGAATACATGCTTTCAGAATCACATAGTACACACCTGTCAGAGTACATACTGTCCTGATAATTTGGTACACACCTGCCAGACTATCGCTGTCATAATCATATGGTACGCACCTGTTGTCATAATCATGTGAAAAATCCTGAAAGTGTTGCCATTTCATCAGTTCCCCTACAGTTGTTTGTTTATTTGTTTGTTGTTCATTTGTTTGTTTGTCTTCAAGACATTTCCTACCTGTGAAAGTGTATTTTGCACCACTGGTGGCTCATATTCGTGCAGAAGCACATTGTCTGATGCGCAAAGCCACTGAAGCTCACAGTTTGTCATTTACTGTTTAGTTTCAGTCTTCCGTCTTGTGTCTACTGTTTATGCCATTTTGAAGACGCCAAAGTTTGTGCAGTCTCTGTTTTGAAGTTTCAGTAAAATTTTTTTATGAGGTGCATTTAGATAAGAAAGCAGGGAAGTTTACATATTTACTTGTCGGCTGAGTGCCGAAGATGGGAGAACAGATCTTACAGGTTGGATACAGGTAGGTAACATGGGAGAAGCTACTGTCTGCCTTCAGTACTTCGACAGTACTGTCATTTTCTGGTACATTCATTATGATTCCCTGAAAATACACTTATCTTTTCTTTCAATGGGAAATGTTGTACTTCAGCATCATTTTAGGTGGTACAGCATGTATGAACTCCATACTTTTATATACACTGCAAACTACGAAGATTTCACTGGCCAGTGGTGTTGCCTGTGCGTTATTTACATTTAATATTGTTTCCAAGTATTCATTGTTGTTTTGTATGTCTGGGGTTGCTGGCGATTTACAGCAGACACATGTAATGAACATTGCAGGTATTAACACTGTGTGAAAATACATTTTTTGTTCTTGTTGTGTTTTTAATAGAAGTTTTAATTGTGATGAAGTGTTTTACATTAGGTACAGTTGTTTTAGGTATTTATTGTTTTTGTAAAATGTATAAACAACCAGCAAATGAACTTTAATTTTATGATGTATTTTTATTATCATAAAATTAAAGTGCATTTGTGGGTTGTTTGTACACTTTACAAATCTAATTAATGCATAGAGTATGGAACATACCAGTTTTTTTTATGAGAAATTTTATAGTTTCATGTGAAGCATTCCTTCAGCCTCTTGTCAATCGTTTTTCCATTGAAATGAAGGTACGTGTTTGTATAAACACTACTACTACTTATTTGCTTTAGCAGCACCCAAAATGCAACATGTGGCTGCTTAGTGGCTCACTTGCTTTCTGTGCAGTCCTTCTGGAAACTGAAATTGTTAAATCAAGTGCAGCAGAGTGTAGAATTCCTAAATGTTATAGAAGATGGTGTACATAGCAAACCTTAGGCTTTGTAATTCAAATGGTATTGGGAAGTAAACATGAAACTGCTTGATTTGAATTGAGCTTGAAATTATGTGTGTAATGGAAGGTGCGGCAGGTTGGGAAGAATGAGTGTGCATTGCACTTGTGCGTATACGAATGAGTGTGCATTGCACTTGTGCGTATACACGCACTAGCATATTTCATCCTTTGATATTATGAAGTTTTGTAAAAACTATTATTTTGGAAGTCACGTAATTTTCTTTGTAGTTTGTTTCCGCCCGTATTCATGGGGCTGATGTAGTGGAGTTGCTTAAATGGAATATGTGTGTGTATTGTAGTAATAATGTCTGCCAGACATACAAGATAAGTGTGTCATTGTTTCTGTTTCAGTATTCCGGCTGGACACCTCAGAATCGACATATATATCAGCAGGTACCTGTGAAGTTCAGAGTCCAGAATCGGCTTGAGACCATTGTTGAGTTTATGAGGGATGAAATGGCATTGGATGACCAGTAAGTG
>Ga0131853_10023513_pt1 | contig 11126 bp, 3 predicted proteins | sample TergutLab28metaG_FD_92764 | JGI IMG/M metagenome (GOLD analysis project Ga0131853, IMG submission 92764) | Labiotermes labralis P1 segment gut microbial communities from Petit-Saut dam, French Guiana - Lab288 P1 (version 2) (version 2) | ecosystem: Host-associated > Arthropoda: Insects >...
ATACGCGACAAATTTTAAAGTGGAAATAACGATGTGTTTTGCGGGTTTCTTGCCACCCAGTTTCGAGCAATTTTACGCTCTAAATGAGGATTCCTCCTTCTCCTGCAAGCCTGTGTAAAACATATCTGGAACCCGGTTTTGTGGGAGTGCTTCGTTAGATGTTTCGTTATATGCTTCGTTAGATGCTTCGTTTGCGGCGTTTGTCTGATGACCACCTCCCTCAAGATGGCCATCGTAGGCCGAAACATGTGGTAGAAGTATATCAAATTTATAGACTATTGTACTTTTTATTGATGTGAAGTTGTTGGAACAACAAATATAGTGCTATGGTGAATTCACTGTACTCACTAAAGTTTAAAGAATCACAGAAACCAGGATTGATGCTCATCGAACCGTACGGAGCGGTTAGTATAACGATAGCTTCGTTGTGCCACGAGAGATCCAATCAGAATTGCCGCTCTGAATTAAGAGAGAGGAATCTCAGGCCACACTAAAATTATGTTATATAAGACACTAATAAGTCCGGTAGTGTCGAATGGAGCGGAAGAATGGACGCTGACGAGGAAAGAAGAAAAACTCTGCTAATTTTTGAAAGGAAAATATTTAGAAGAATACATGGCCCTAAATAGGAAAACGGGGAATGGAAATGTCGGACGAATCGAGAACTAGAAGAGATGAGAAAAGGAGAAAATATAGTCATCATCATCATCATCATCATCATGTTCCTGAAGGATACGCTGGTTAGGTCACCTAGAGAGAATGGAGGAGGATAGGATGCCCATAAAGATCTTCACTCAAGAACTGGAAGGGACGAGAAGAAGGGGAAGCCCCAGGAAAAGATGGTAAGAGGAAGTAGAAAGAGTTCTTCAAGTGCTGGGAGTGAGAAGATAGAGAGAGTTGGTGGCAGATAGGAAAAAATGGAAGGACATTGTACAACAGGCCAATGTCCACATTGGGCTGTCGTGCCAATGGAAGAAGAAGAAGAAGAAGAAGAAGAAGAATCTCAGGCCACACTTCGTGAATGTGGTTTAAGGCAGATTTCAAATTTCGCAGTAAATTATTCTAACTTCTGGTTTCCTACTCCCTGGTAAAAGTAAATATAAAAATGTGACGTCACATAAACCAAACAAGATTCGTTTTCTAGGTTACATTGCCGTTAGGAGTTCCCGTGATTAGCCTGACTGACTTTGCAGTACAAAGAGAATTGCCTAGTGAGATATGACGTGGAAAACTGAAGAAAGGAAATCAACTGGAAAGGCAAGGTGTAGACGGGAGAAAATTATTAAAAGGGGGTGGGGGTTAATTAAAAGTCAGAAATGGTGCAGAGTGTATTCATGAGGTCCAGAATGAAAACCAGAAGCGGGCTGTTTTAAAAGAGAAAATGAACTTAACGTTTAGACAAAACGCGTGGTAATTCTTGACTAGCTGAAAGCCTGTTAGTTACTTCCAGAAGCAATATCCTGTGTGGAGTTACTTCACTCCGCTATGGGTTGGTCTTTGAACGCAAGGTGCTGCCCCCAACAACAAATTTCGTATGATATTTCACGTATTAACGGCTTTGAAGTTCCATGTTACATTTTTTTCGTTATGACGCCGTGTAGTCTTGTAAATGAATGAGAATGTGTACATCTGAATATGGAGGCAATAAGGTCCACTAAGACCTCGACGCGCACTGCCGCCTACCAGACCACAAGGGTCAAAAAGCATAAACCAAACGTCGCGTCGTAGTTTAATTTCAGTTTTTACACTAAACCATTATTACATTATTTTATTCGAACTATTTCCATTGACACTTTAATTCCATACCTGTGCCACACTGTGCTACGAGTTTAATGAAATGTAGTGATGTGGAGTGAACTGACGTGATTTATGTGAAGTGATTTTATTCTGAAGTGACGTGAAGTGGAGTTACGGTGAAGTTCTTGGGGATAAAAGTGTCATGTGCATTAGGGTAACCTTAAGTTGAGGGTACGTGATTGTATTGTGACTATTTCGTTTGGTGTGTACCATGTACTGTGGTTGTTGTAAATTGTTTTGTAATGTTTGGGTGTGTGTGTGTGTACGTGTGGGTTTGTAATTTATTGGTATTTTGGTAATACTTTTAGTTGTATTTATTGTGTTTTGTATTGTATGTACTCTGTTTCTTATTGTTTCGTTTATGTTCGTTTTATTCTTATACGTCCTGTAAGGACTACTGCCACCGAGTGAGAACTCAATTGAAGTTAGTGGTAGTAGTAGTAGTAGTTGTTGTAATCAGAACTAACCTCGGGCACATTTATTAACCCTTTGACCCTGGAGCTGAACATTTACAGTTTAGCACACCGTTTATGTAAAATGTAAATATTTTATGAACAAAGAAGTGTAAAATTAGGAAATACACGACATTTTGTGGAGGAATAATCGAAGATGGTGAGAGAAATTCCAAAAAAATAATGAAATAATATATTTGTTGATTAAATATATAAAACGCGTACTGTGGGGGTGATCGGTAGGTCTGTCCTATATATAGGATGCATGGTGCATAAAGGTTAAACAGGGTTAAGCATAAATTAATGAGAGCTCACTAACGAAGAAATTGAATGTTGAAAATGTAGGTAAGTTTTCAAAGTGTTGTGTTAAGGGAGCCCGATGATGGTTCTGATGAGCTGAAACATGCAGCAGAATGCTTTATAGCTGACGGTATAGTTGTTTTGTGTTTGATATTACTACACTTTCGGTTCAGTGTTTATGTAACATTGTCGACTGAAACATGACCGTTGCCTGCCAGAATATTTAACCCTTTAAGGAGTAAAATTAATCTGAATTATATATTAAAGTTCACAAATCAAAATTATATTGTGGAGGAAATTAAGAGCAGATAGAGGTCAGAAAATGCTTGCTATAATTCAGTGTAGAACCTTTTGTCTTCCAGGTTGCTATCCAAAAATGTAAAAATCAATGTATATAGAACTATAATTTTGACTGTTGTTTGTATGGGTGTGAAACTTGGTCGCTGACATTGCGGAAGGAAAGGAAGCTGAGGGTGTTTGAGAACATGGTGTTGAGGAGAATATTTGGACCTAGGAGGGACGAGATAACGGGGGAATGGAGGAAATTACATAACGAGGAGCTAAATGATTTGTACACCTCACCCAATATTGTGTGGGTGATAAAATCGAGAAGAATGAGATGGGCTGGGCATGTGGCACGTATGGGTAAGTAGAGGGGGGAGTATAGGGTCTTTGTGTGTAAACCGGAGGGAAAGAGACCACTGGATAGACCTAGGCGTAGATGGGTTGGATAATATGAGGATGGATCTCCAGGAGGTGGGATGTGGGTATATGGACTGGATTGGGCTGGCCCAGGATACAGACAGTTGGCGGACGCTTGTGAGTGCGGTAATAAACCTTCGGGTTCCGTGAAATGAGGGGAATTTCTTGACTAGCTGCAAACCAGTTAACTTCTCAATAAGGACTCTGCACCATGGAGTGAGTATATATTAAGGTTCAGTCCGTACCGCGCAGTAAACACACTCCCTCTCGGTTATAAAAGCGGATCAGTTAACTCTGCGTAGACAAAGCATTACTTCTTGTTCGGAGATCAATATGGAACACATCCATGTAATGTATGGGCAGAAAGCAAAATTGTTTAACGTTTAATTTGTTCCTAATTTCTCCACAGAAAATCTTCAACTTACTTATGTTGTGCTCAAGAAACCTGCTAGTAGCTCAGGACCCATAATAATAGAAAATTTATTAACCTTTTGGCGCCGGAATTTTTTTTTAAATTTTAGCACACTCTGTATATAAAATGTGAACAATATAGGAACCAAATACATTAGAATTATGAAACAAACTGCATTTTGAAGAGAAAAAAAGGAGAATATTTACCATGTTTAAAATATTCTATAACTATATTTGTTGAATAAATATATAAAATGCAACTTCAGAGGTTAGAGGTGTGGTACGACCCCTATACGGGTCGTTAGGCGTTAAACGGTTAATGAGTTGGAAAGGATTTGGCAGGAGGCGATAATAAACTTATGTCGTATGTTATCAAAATATTTTTTCTAGAGGAATTAAAAAAACAGTGGGAAGTCTCACTGGCGACAGCCAATTTGAGGACCTAAGTTCGAACTCGAGACCCCTTGAATATACAGCACAATGCTAAACTCTCTTCCCATATGTGCTGCCTAACATCGACAGTATGTCTTTGCGTCACCTAACATGAATCGTCCAGTCATAAAAGATGCCTTTTTTCATGACGCGACAGCCCCCAGTGAGCCAGGGCCTCCTCGCTGTCGAAGTTTCACGATCATACTCAGACACACAACACTCGTTAAGACTTCACTAGAAGCGTTATTAGCCCAGCGCAGAAACCTCTACTTGTCAACACACAAGAAACGGACATCTATGTTCCAGGCGAAATTCGGACCCGCAACCCCAAGAAGCGAGCGGCCGCAGACCCAAGCCTCAGACCGCGCGGCCACCGAAACAGGCGGAAATCTCTTTGAATTGACTAAAATATACATTCACTAAGTTTCGAGAGGAAAACAACTTGTTTCATAAATCGAAGAACCAATTTATAAAATACTGCTGACACCGCCGAGAGAAAGATTTCCAAGCTGTCTATCAAACACCGAAAAATATCGTTAATTCACCTAACAATAAAGCACTAAAACTTTTCCCTACCTGGTAAACAAAAATATCCCAAAGGTTTTGTCAGATATTGCAGAACGCTTAGACGATTGATTTACGAAACAATTAACCTTTCAAAGCCTACCGGTCACGTGATGCAACAACAGTTTAACATTCAACAACTGTACGCTCTGCCCACACTGTATTTATGTGTTTTGAATTTATCTGAAAACAAACAGCGACTTGTGCCACTTACAGCATAAACTGATTGGCTTTTATAACCGAGATGGAAAGTGTTTACAGCGCGGTACGGACTGCGTATTTAAATACAGCGGTCTTCGTCTTTCAAGGGTTAATCAGACGTTTAACACTATCGCGAAGGGGAAGTCCCTCAAATGTTCGAGCTACAAATCGAAATGAGATATTCCAATCTATGGCCTTTGAATATATTTTTGTGTTTTGACGTCTTGAAGGCTCCGATATTCAGGGGTAAGGCGATGCGTCGATATTTAATAAATACAACACGTTTCAAAGCTCCGTAGTACCTTTATCTTCAGGGATCTAGAGGTACCCTAGATGATGTGACTATATTCGTTAAAAACGTTTGGAATCGATTATCGATTGACGCAGTGTATTGTCAAAGAAGAACGAAATCTTCACACATGGCTGCGAAGAGTTCTAAACTTGTTGTAATACCTGATTTAAAAGAAAAGATGTATAATGCCAAGCACAGTGTTACTAAATGCAACCTCACGCAAATTTTCTGCATAAACCACGTACCCGGTGTCACCGGATTTCTTCTTGAACTGCTTGATCCTTGAAGACGGGACCGATAGTTTGTCCCGAAACGTCTGCAAGGAACTGCCACTATACGTTGCGTAATGTCCCAGAAAAGTGCAGATCTCAAGTCATAATGCAATTCTGGACTCAACGTGACAATTCATAACTCGGAACCGTATTGAATATTTGGATTCTAAGTAATTTGTCTACAATCTGTACAGTGTTCTACTTTTTTATGCTCTGTTGACTGTGCATGTTATTACAGTCTTTGTAAATAGCAAATTTGACGCACAATTCTTTTTTTTAATATGTTTGTTTATTCCAATTCTCTACATGTTTCGAGCAACCAAGTGCTCATCATCAGGAGAGTCAATTGTATCAATACGACCTCCGGTATATGTCACTGTGTGTAGGTGACCGTGTGGTATGCAGGATTCGATGGAACTGCAATTCCATCTAAACCTGCATACCACACGGTCACCTACATACACTGACATACACCAGAGGCCGTATTGATAAAATAGACTCTCCTGATGATGAGCACTTGGTTGCTCGAAACATGTAGAGAATTGGAATAAACAAATATATAAAAATAGAATTGTGCATCAAGTTGTTTGTTTACAAAGAGTGTTCCACTTGTCTTACTTCGCAATACACACGAAGTGTCTCCGTTACAAAAGCAAACCGCTTATTTCTGCACGTATGTGTAATGTGTGTGTCATATATTTCACACAAATAAGCTGTGAGGGAAAACGCAGATTTTTTTTAGATTTACAGTAAATAGTAAGAATCGTAATCATCCAGTAGTCTTTCTTACGACAGGTCAACAGCTACTTCTAAAGCGAATTCTCCACACAGTGCGATCTGGTGCTTCCTGTTTAACTTACAGTATCCTCCCTGTTCCTTAAGGTCGTCCGACAGCTGCTTACGTCTTCTTTCTTGTCTTCCCTTCACGTGTATCCTTCCCTCTATCTTTCCTTCGATAAGGTGTTTCAGAAGGCAGTTTCTATGCAAGATGTGACCAATCCATTCAGTCTCCCTTCTTTTTATTGTATTAGGACATCCCTCCCCTCCTTGACTCTATGATGGTATTTATAGTTGGCACAAACCGTGTAACGCTTAGATCCGTCTTCAAATGGGGAAGACCATGTTTCTGGAAACAACACCTCTAGCAAAACAGAGTTTTGGACCTGTCCGGGTTAGTTACAGTGAGTGATAACAAGCAATACAAAAACGGCTATAGTACGACGCAACCTAACAGGGGAAAACTCGGTGAGAAAGCTCAGACAACCCATTCTGCAGGCTACATCCGGCAGCAAGGATTACAGACAACGAAACTAAGCAGTCCAACCTAGCACTCATGTCAGGAGACAACCTTGATGAGGAAGCTCACTCGTCCCATACAAACATACCTAAGTAAACAGACAGCGAGCATCGCCAGATTGCTCCTTCCCGAATTCTACAAGACAGAGTCATCGTGTGAGACAATACGACAACACGCACATTCCCGCGGGGCAGCAACAACAATGGATACACTCCAGCTTCACTAGCAAATATAACCTCAAAACCCAAGGAAGAATTAGGTGGTAACGGGACCTGTTTTTAACTGGTAAACGCCATTTAACAGAATTTTAAATGTATTTTAACCACTTAGTTACACATTTCGCATGTTTACTTTCCTAGACAAATGATCTGGCTTAAGTATTTCACTGATGTAAACACACTGGGATCCCAATGTGTGCACAGCATCCTGTAACTTAACCTGTAAACAATAGGCCTGAAGATGAATGTTCAATAGTCGAAATATGTAGCCTATGTAATTACCTTGTGTGATAAATACAGTTCTGCTGACGTACACTCTTAATATCATAAAACAGAGTTTTGTTCAAATAGCAGATTTTACTAAGTCGAAACCTTGGATAGTGTTAGCAGATGAGTAATTGCGTGTACGTTTCATTCGGTGAAGACGTACGAAGTGGGTCTGTGTCGTGTCGTAATGTGTAATACATTAGTCGGGTAACAGCACTGCGGAGGGACGCACTGTTCTATCGTCGGTTGCCACCTGCTATCACATTACTTTACGTCATAAGGCAGCAGATGAAAGTCCAAATTGCCTGTTACGTCACTAAATACAAAGGTACGTAATGTCACGTTATGAGACATAAAATATAGCAAATGTTACGACGCACAGCCGAAAGCATAATTTAATGTTCCATAAATTCTTAGTTTCATAAACGGACTGATATCGAGTTACGTTGTTTTATGTTCGAAAACAAGAAAGAAAGAAAGAAAGAAAGAAAAAGAGAAAGAAAGAAAGAGATAAAGAACGGAAGAGAGAAAGAGAGAAAGAAAGAGAGTAAGGAAGAAAGAAAGAAAGAGAGAAAGAAAGAAAGAAAGAAGACAGAAGAAAGAAAGAGAGAGAAAGAAAGAAAGAAAGAAAGAAAGAAGACAGAAGAAAGAAAGAGAGAGAGAGAAAGAAAGACAGAAAGAAAGAGAGAACGAAAGAAAGAAGGAAAGAAAAAAGAAAGAGAGAAAGAAAGAAAGAAAGAAAGAAAAAGGAAAGAAAGAAAAAAGAAAGAAAGAGATAGAAAGAGAGAAAGAAAGAAAGAGAGGAAGAACGGAAGAGAGAAAGAAAGAAAGAGAGTAAGGAAGAAAGAAAGAAAGAAAGAAAGAAAGAAGACAGAAGAAAGAAAGAAAGAGAGAGAGAAAGAAAGACAGAAAGAAAGCGAGAAAGAAAGAAAGAGAGAGAAAGAGAGAAAGAAAGAAAGAAAGAAAGAAAGAAAGAAGAGATAAAGAGAGAAATAAATAAATAAATAAATAAAGACATTTTGCTAGCTATTGGTTTTTCTGCGATCTTACGCAGCGTGGGTTGGTAGCTGGTGATACCGACGTTTCGGCACAATATATATGACTCATCTTCAAGGGTCAAGCCGTCTTTTATTTTTGGAATGCTATTACTTTGAAGATTGGACCGATATGTTTTCCGAAACGCCGATAACCACGAACCAACCCAAGTTTATGATCCATCCGCACACCAGAATGCGCTAATGTAGGCAATCTTTAGATATGACCTCAAAATCAATGTTGAAAAGAAAATTCGCACAGCCGTCAAATTTTATGGTTAATTTCGCGGAAAAAAAAATTAACCTGAAAAAACTGCATATTTTTTCAAGGTCTAATACAATAAAACATTTCAGATTCACCAAGTATGTGGCGCTGTCCCACCTCATTAGTTTGCATTTCTACTAATTTGTTATTAGTGATATTGAAATAAGCGGTAAGTTGGTGGGGGTGAAGTTCAGTACCAAAATACCTCAACCATGTTGGGTACAGTTGCGTTAAAAGATTCAAATTTAGAAACTGGGTACAAACAGACATACACCTCGTATTTGGCACGTTATAAAGCACATTTATCCCCCCTGAAAAAGACCCAAAATCAATCCGTTTCCTTACACCGTAAACAAAAATTGATATTATATCCTCAAAACACTTTATTAATTACAGGGCCTTTCATATCACTTTTTGAGCGAACTGTGATTCATACTTGCTTACTTACTTAATTACTTACTCCAAACTCCATGGTGCAGAGTCCTTCTTGAGAAGCTAACTGGTTTGCAGCTAGTCAAGAAATTCCCCGCATTTCACGGAAACCGAAAGTTCATTACCGCACTCACAAACGTCCGCCACCTGTTTCTAACCTGGACCAGCCCAATCCAGTCCATATACCCACGTCCCACCTCCTGGAGATCCATCCTAATATTATCCACCCATCTACGCCTTTGTCTCCCCAGTGGTCCCTTTCCCTCCGGTACATACAAAGGCCAAAATTAGTCCCAAGTTTGAACACTGAAATTATGTGACAAGATTCTAAAACAGCAACCCTGACAGAGGATTTTACTACCCTGACTGAGGTTTCTCCGTGTTTTTTCCGTAGTTGTGAAGCACTTGCCAGGGTATAACTCGCAAAGACGGGGCACGGCCCGCACTCTTCCCATTAGGCGATAATATTTACGCAGTTAGTTCACCGTTAATCTTAGTTTGCCCACTCTGGGTTCGAACCCCAGAACCTCTCCCAAACCAAAGCTTGTTAATTGTGTTGTTCTGTGTATTGTTTGTGTGTAAATGTGTACTGTACTACTGTCACCAGGTGTCAACCCTATTTCAGTTAACAAATATATCACTATTGTTTGTCGAATCCTTTCGGCTCGCTTTTCGTATAAAATCCAGCATTCTCAAGGTCTTTCAACACGCACTCTTAAATTGCAGCGGAAATGACTGAAGATGTTCGTCAAATAACATATTAACCCTTACCCTGCTAACGTGGAGAATATGGTGAGCTCCTAATAATGCCAGCAAATGGCAGATGGGATTTAACTCTGGGTTTTAACTCAATATAGGAGAGATTTAGAAAGATATTACAGCCATGTTATACAAAATATATTTATTTATATATATGCTTCTCTTATTTAAGAAACGAACGAAATATTCCACGTGTACAATAAAACAGAAATAAGGAAAAACGTGAAACCAAATACCATTTTAAAAGAAGGAACATTATACAATTAGGAAGGAGTGCGGTACGTCGCAACACAACTGTCTTGTATCCTACTTTATTATGCTGACGACGACATGTTTCGGCCACTGTGGGCCATCTTCAGGTCACAAAAATCTATATAGAGGAAAACTATACAGAGTGTGATCATAGTGTAGGTGTGTATTCTAAACTTTCAATGAGATTTCTTTGTCGGTTGGATTATACATATTGAGCTAAAAGTACCTCTTCTATGTAGAGTGTAAGAATTGATATTTATATACATTTATATATATGCTTAGTCTGTTTTGTTTTGACGTACCCAACCCCTTGCTAGTTGTTTGCAACATAACGGGGACGATGCACCTAAAGAACAGGATACTAGTGGAAATCTACAGAAAGGTGTGCTTGAAATTCACTGTTGGCAAGACTGCTGTAATCTGAATATCTTAGTATGTCAGGTGTCAAAACATACGAAACCGAGCAGACTAATGTCTCATGTCACGCTTTGTGTGCGCTGCGGCCAGACTCTTATCTCTAGGCCGTTACCCTGTGCTCTACCTACGGTATAAAGCTGGCGTCGTCACGCGATGACTTTCAGCATATACAGTATCACACTTGGCGGCGCCAAGACGCTTATTACAACCAAATTGAACTGATTCTGATGAAGATGAACAGAGAACGCAGTTCTGAACACTTGGTACCGCCTAACGTGATATAAGCCGGGATACATCAGTAGGTATAGCGACTCGTTACGGGATGGAAGGTCAGGGGAACGAATCCCGGTGGAGCTGAGCGTTTTCTGGCCTTGGGACCCATCCAACCTTCCTTTATAATTGGTACCGGGTCACTTTCTCAGGCATAAAGTGGAGGGGTGTGGCGTTGATCATCCATTTCCATCCATACGTCTCCTGGGCCGTCAAAGTTACCTTTACCTAGAAATGAAAAAGTTGAACCTTCCTCAAAAGACGCAAAATAGTTCCATATCGACAAGCGGAAAACATTGCGACACTTTTGCACGATCATAAGTCGTTCGCTTGATAAAAAGTTATTCTTCGTCTTTTAACCGATTCTAAAAAAAGGTAAAGGTAAAGTGATCCCGTTACAGGCCCGGTGTGGCCCAGAGGGTGGGTAGAGGTATAGCTCTACTCTTCCATGACCGCGGCACTAGAAGGGGGTGAGTGGTCAGCAGCACGCCC
>Ga0131853_10023514_pt1 | contig 11126 bp, 4 predicted proteins | sample TergutLab28metaG_FD_92764 | JGI IMG/M metagenome (GOLD analysis project Ga0131853, IMG submission 92764) | Labiotermes labralis P1 segment gut microbial communities from Petit-Saut dam, French Guiana - Lab288 P1 (version 2) (version 2) | ecosystem: Host-associated > Arthropoda: Insects >...
AGAGGTTTTTACTTATAAATTCCTTTTATAATAGTAAAGAATATTTTAATTATCAGATATTCCACTGAAAACTGAACTGACAATTGGTTTTAGGTGTTTTATTATTGTACTTTATTTATAGCTAAGATTCTTCCAACACTGTGTATATTATGTTAGATATTATGTATGTGACAATGTCTATATCCACAGGATTGTATCCTAATTTGGATTTATAGAACGCAAATAAATTACATTACATTACATTACAATTTTAATACCATGAATAGCCATTCAATGTTGCGGCAACTATTACATGCCAAAACAAGCATGGTGAAGGTAATAGGTGCATATTTTTAACTTCCTGTTCTGAATGCATCAAGAAGTTAGAGTTCAAAACCACATTTAAATAAAACATATTTTCACAGTTTTATTTAATTATCCAAAACGTAAAGTATTAAATTATCATACACCAACTGCAAATTTTTTTAACACCAACTGACATGGCAAGATGATTAAATCATGAACTAATATAATCTGGGTAAAAAGCAGTTGTGGTCCACCGTAAAAGTACTATCCCAAAACCTGTATGGAGAAACATGATAAATTCCTATTAGTCTATTAAGATCACAGTCAGCATCCAAATGGAACCCCTACACATTACTGCCTGTGTCACCTGAGGCTCTCACAGCGATGACTGTAATGATAAATGTCTTCTGGGAAGTGGTACCGTGTAGTCTGGCAGAGATTTACGGAAGCTTTGGTGGAACACACTGTCTCCATCTTGAGAGAAGTCAAAGGCAGCATATTTCTCTTAAATGTAGTACGCTTAACGTTACCACCTATCTGTAATATTTTCCATTGCATGACTTGTGTTAGCTAGTATAATTTTTGTTTTCCTGAAAACAGTGACATATTTCAAAGTGTGGAATCAATATGTCCTTCAAAGAACGTAAAAATGAATTTGAAATTTTCACTGATTCTCACACCTGAAATTGCAGTACCCTAACATGTGAAACTGTATTGCATTGCAGTCCAGTAGCAATATTGTGGAGATGTTTTGGTAACAATACATCATACTACTTAGTGTTACATCCCAGAAAACTGAAATACTCATACTTTTGATGTATCCATCAGAAATGGAATTAAACAATACAATCTTTACCCAGAATTATGTTCTTTCAGAACCACACAACAGACAAGTAGCATTTTACCTAGAACCATATTCTCTCAAAAGCAACCATATAACAGTATAGCAGATTACTTGGAATCATGCTACCTCAGAAGACAATATTTAAAATGCAATGTTACCTGGAATCGTGTTCTCTCACAAGCAAACTTCTGATACTGAAGCATTGCCTCCAGAACTTTCTTATGCCCACCCGGCACCAAGCACACAGCTCCCAAGATTTCTAGGACAGCCACTTTAGTCTTGATATTCTCTGTGCTGAGGCTCTGAGCAATGGTGTTGATACCTGTTGGATGTGCCAACACGTGGGCCCTTCCATTCTACAGGACAATTACAGTCATGTCATTTCTTTGTTTTACATCATATGGGCTGGTGATTCACTCTAACTGCTGTGCTTAACCTCACACTACTGCTGATATGCAAGTCTGTAATTTTTGTCAAACAAGAAGTTACTTTATTTAATGCCATTATTAATCAATATGTGCATTCAGTATGATTGGGTCTTTGTATACCTTCACTAATTTATGTTAATTTATGCACCAATTGTTTTTCTGTATGCAAGTGGAAGCAATAAACTCGACACTTCCAATTTCTGGGTGACAAAGACATACATGGCTTCTACAGTTCTCTTTACTGATATGATGATAAACTCACAAAGTCAATGGATAAATGAGAAGGTTAATTAGACTCGAACTGTGTTCCTCTGAGGTGTTCTGTTACAGAATGACCCAGTTGCTTTTCCCTCTTGGCAGCAATAAAATATGGTCAACTTTATGATGCAGCTAACCCTGTAAGCTTTGCTAACTCCAAGTCATATGATGTCAGTTCATATACAAGCTACATACCGAATTATTCATAAGAGCTTTCACACATCCAATGAGGGACGTATGAATTGAGCTTTGAGCAGTGGTATAGTCCATGGCAGACAGAAACCCCAGTAGTGCAGGCAAGCCATCCAGTTCAATAAACCGCAACACAAAACTATGAGGCTGGGTTCTAAGTGCAGTCTTCAAACCATCAAGTTGCCGTGTGCGTGACCGAACCTCTTCTTCTGCATCTACTGGAAACTGGAGCTAAGACATGTGAGCACATTATGGTGTCAGGATCATTTTCAGATATTACAACATATTTTACTGAAATTCCTAACACAAAGCTGCTTAAATTTGAATAGCACATTGTGCAGTCAAACTGTACTTATTTTGCCAACAAATGTTCTTACATATTACAGCCCATGATGGACACTTTATACTTATGATTTGATTGTATCTGCATGCTATGAACTTTAAACCTATTGATGTATAGCTACATATATGTGAATATACTCATTGTGTTTGGTAAAACAACAATATTTGATGCTGCTAACCTTAGGGTATGTACATCTATGGACTATTTGGGGGCAAACATGAGCCTTGCAGTACTGCTGTCATTTTCTGCTTCTGTGTGTTACTACAACACACAATGACTGCCAAGGTAGGTACCAACGGAATAGCAAATGTTTGTCTTTCATATATAAGAATAATTTTGTGACCTGGATTTATAAATTGTATCAAAATCATTATTTCAACAGGACAACTATGTCTGTGGAGATGGGAATAATGTAGAAACACATGATTATGACCTACTTCAAGACATCTTATTTCAATAAATAAGGTAATGAAAATCTGTCAGGACAGACATTCTCCAGGCTAAGATTTAAACCTATTATTTCCAAAGAGTCAAGTACATGGAAAATGGATATAGTTATGTTACACAATTTACAACCCCATGCATATCAAATCTGTTGAAATGGTAACATTTAATTAATCGTTCAGCCAAAGACTAAGCACCACAGAAAGAATCATCATCATCATTTCACATTATCAAATTTAGGTTATGAGATCTGCGGTTCTCATGGTGGTGAATATTAAGATTATGGTCTTCTAGAATGTGACGTCATATAGTCTGGTAGATAGTAATCACAGTTTTAGAAGAATGTACTGCCTCCACTTTCAAGATGTATTTGCAAAATATGTGTGGTTCTCACACTCTCTTTGTTCATGGCACAACATTCCTTGCCAAGAGAAAAATGTGTTATACTTAATTTTCAAATTGGTAACCCTACTGGACAGTCAGAGACTTCAGTGTGTAAGGTGTGGAGGATGATTTTTTTGCAAATACATTATTTACTCCATGCTATTTATGTGTAAGCAAAATGTATTTTAAACAAAGTTATTTATAAATTTTCTTTTATCTGCAATCATATTACATACCCACAAACATACCAGGAAATTTACTCCATATTTTACATATAAATGTCTGGTAGTCACAGCTGTTAAAACAATGTGTAAGAATTGCAAAGAAGTTGTGGATATAATCTGAATCCTAATTGCCCATCTTCTTCTAATTTTATATATATATATATATATATATTTTTTGTTTGATTGATTGTTTGGTTAAGCTTTCTTTAATATCTTCACTGTTATAAATTGTAGATATTGACACCATACTGCAGGCAAATTATTTTACGCTTGATTGTCATTATGGAGACTTCAAACAGTTCACACTACCCTTCCCAAAAATGTAGCCACATTTTTCTCATAATTTTTCATAAATCAGTAACCCACAAAACTAAGGTATAAAATTATGAACTATTTTTTTAAATAACTTCACAGCTCATAATGAAATGGGAGATACTTGAACATTAATATGACCAAATTTCATGGTCCATAAAATTTATTTTATTGCTATAATTTTTTTAAAACAAAGACTGACATATCAGTCTCACATATGTTGATGTACCTCAAATGCTGATGTACATCAAGGCATCTTTTCATATTCTCATGTCTTAAGCCCAGCAGAAAGCAGCAGACAGTTCATCAGGCCATACACTAACAATTCTCTGTGATATTATTATGTAAATTTATAATGGCACAATGAATCAATAAAAAGCAGAAGCTGTAGATTACAGTTTCTGTGAATGTAGTTTGCTTTTATTGATTCAATGGGCGATGTGTACACAGCAAAAGATGCACCAAAGTAAGTTTACATAAGTTTTAATTTGTTTTCAACATCAGATCCCAATGTTGCAGATATAGTCTCATATAAGAAATGCAAATAATTTTGAAATGAACTCTTTTGTGGGAGAGAGAGGTGCTTTACTTGAGATTAAAATTATATAGCAGAGGTGGAATATAAACGAAATTCAAGCATTTGGCTTCACTGGAATGATAAAGACAGAACAGAAAAATTTATTCAGAGAAAAATGTTTCTCTCATGTTTTCATGACAACAAATCTTAACCCTTTGGTTCCAGAAATGAATGCCAGATGAGAGTTGCAGAACACTGGAATTTAAATGAGATCTTCTTGGAAGGCCATCAAATAATATCAAATGAACCTGATGTTTGGTGTTTTGAGCGTTACACGGTATGATCAGCATACCTGATGTTAAGCACCAAAGGCATGAGACTGTGAAAGTCTGATATGTAACACCATACAGAAAGGTACCTGTCTACCACACTATGTGGTGCCATATCCCAGAAAACTGTAAATTTAAGAATTTCACTTGTAATGCATTATAATTCAACATAAATAATATTCAATAGGTACTTCATACAAAAAAAAAACAGCATCATCTGAGGCAGTGCCTGTCACATTTAATAACAAGCAAGGTAAATTTACTGAACTCATTATATCTCAACATTTGCCACATCACTGCTTGTGTGTAATTAACTGCAATTATAAACTTGGACATGTCATTTTGTTGAAAGGACAGCTGTGTCACAATTATGGCAGTAATTTCCTTACAACATTACAGCTCACTCACCATTGCTAAAGCCTGTACCCTTTCAATGTAGTGTTCAGGCAAATGCGATAAGTCTGTTTCACCATCTTGATCCTAAAAGAAAGTATTACATATCAATAGTCACACAAAAGGAAGAAAAGTAACACTTAATATTGGCTGAACAATCTGATTTCCAAAAAGTTATTCTAACTACTGCAAAACAAAACTGGTTGCATATTACCAAGACTTGTATATTTGGCAACTGGAATAAAAAGATTCAACAAACCTACTTCTTAGGGCCTTTGAAGTTTTCACTTTTCATCTGATATCGTTGGTTTAACCTTTCGGCGCCTAATGTCAACTATAGTGGTCGTACCGCACCGCTAACCTCTAAAGTTGCATTTTATATATTTATTCAACAAATATAGGCACTGAATATTTTAAGCATGGTATATACTCTCCGTTTTTTCCTCTTCAAAATGCAGTTTGTTTCATAATTCTAACGTATTTGGTTCCTGTATTATTCACATTTTATATACAGGTGTGCTAAAATTTAAAAAAATAATTCCGGCGCCAAAAGGTTAATTAAACCACAACCATGCTGGGTAAAAACGAAAGACACAGGTTTTGTCAGAAAGGTCAGAGGAGGAGAGAAACTTGGAGACCTAAACTAAGATATCAGAATAATATTAAAATCAATATTAGGGAAATATGGTGAATATAGTGATGAAATGTCTGGCTCAATAGGACCAGGAACTGTGTAGCTCATTAAGAAAAGAAACTATAATAAGAACTTCTAAAAGTTTTACCGATCTGATTCTTGAGCTGTACCCTGCTGCAATCAACATTGCAATGCAAATATTCATGATTATAATTGGTTATTATTTGTATGGCAGGTGTCACTAGACATTACCACTGGATCGCCTAACTTAAAATATTATCTTTATGTTGTCTTCATGTCACTAACCCTGTTACATTTTTTACACCTAAATAATTTAATAATAATAATAAAGTTGATCACAACTAATATTTCTAGTATTATTTATGAAAACACACCTACATATTTTGGCTATCTAGCTGTACAGCACACTAAGAAATACTACATAACATGTTTAAATTTAACATACAATAATATCAATTGTCAGATTAAATGAAGATTAAGAACACTGTCCAGCAGTGGAATATTAAAATGGAATAGTGTGTTGGCGTTATGGATCACCATTCTCTTGGCTTAGTTGCTGATTTGTGTAGATTCATGTGGAAGTTCTGGTTATATAATCTAAATTGTATCTGTAATATTAATGTCAGAGATTGTAATTCATGCACTGCATTGTGTAGGTCGTTCAAATAATTGAATAATAAAATGACTTACTTTTCATTTTATGTTTTAAAACTTCGTAAAATCCACATGACAATGACTTCTCTTTTGCTATGAAACTAATGATTTCCACTACAGACATCTCATGGAACTGTGTTTATGTCTACCTTTGTAAAATTTTGTTGGATGTGACATACCACAAACAACATGTATGTTAAATGTGACATATGTCTGCAAGCCAAAGGAGAATTTTCCTAGCAACTTTTTCGAATCTGTTGTGTAAAAACATTAATAGTTACTGCATTATATTGAACTCAAATGTGCAAATGCCAAAATGGAACCTGTCACAGTCTGAGCAAAGAATGATGTGAGTTACCAAATACCATCCTTGTGTGTGTGTGTGTGCGCGCGCGCGCGCATGCGTGTCAGTATACATAATTTCTTCACTTCTTCATTACAGTTTTGAAGTACAGACCACACCTGATGGGAGGGAGTAAATTGAAACTGTTTGAAAATAAACTGCTTAGGAAATAATTTGTACCTACAAATGATACAATAGTTAGGCAATTTAAGACAGTACTCAACGAGGAACTGGGTGATTTATACATATCGCTGCATTTTTGCCAAGGTAGTGAAATTTAGGAGGTTAGGATGGGCTGGACATGCAACCTGTGTGATACTACGAGGAAATGCGTCAAGAATTTTTTAAAAGAACTTTAAAAACGACCACTCAAAAGACCACGAGACAGAAAAGCATAAATGAAGGTAATATTAGAACGAATGTTCAAACAACAGCTTGTGAACACTGGAGCAGAGTCCTTCTTGAGAAGCTAACCAGTTTTCAGCTAGTCAAGAAATTCCCCGCATTTTATGGAACCTGAAGGTTCCTTACACCACTCACAAGTGCCTGCCATCTGTCCTTGTCCAGAGCCAGCTCGGTCCAATCCATACTCCCACATCCCACTTCCTGAAGATCCATCTTAATATTATCGTCCCATCTATGCCTAGGTCACCCAAGTGGTCTCTTTCCCTCAGGTTTCTGCACCAAAACCATTTATACGCCTCTCCTCTCCCCCATACATGCTACATGCCCCCTCCATCTCATTCTTCTAGCTTTTATCACCCAAAAAATACTTGGTGAGGAGTACAGATAATTAAGCTCCTAATTATGTAGTTTTCTCCACTCCACTGTTACCTCATCCCTCTTAGGCCCAAATATTTTATTCAACACTGCATTCTCAAACACCCACAGCTTACAACAGGCAAAATTATAGATCTGTACATATTAATCTTTAAATTTTTGGCTAGCAAACTGGAAATTCTGCACCTAATGAGAGCAATCATTCCCTGAACTCAATCTACTCTTAATTTCTTCCTGAACAGAATTTTGATTGTTAAGTTTGTTTCCAAATATTTGAACTCTTCGGCCCTTGCAAAGGAATTATTATAAATCTTTATACTGTGACTTCGTCCTGCATTCTGATCTCGAGACATGACAATGTACTTAGTTTTATCAGCATTTACTTCTAGTCCAATCTCCTTACTAGCCACTACCAAAGCTTCTGCATTTTCCTTTACAGTATAGACACTTCCTCCCAGTATATTAACATCATCAGCATAAACCAGAAGCTGATGTGTACCATTTAATTTCAAACCATCCTGGTTTACCTGAACCCTCCTAATGGCATAGTCTAAAAGCAAAGTTGAACAGCAATGGCGTTATAGCATCTCCTTTTTTCAAACCATGCCTAATAGGAAACATGTCAGACAAATTCTTGCCTACCCAGATTCTGCTATACATTTCAGTCAGACACATTTTTGTTATCATTACAACTTCCATGGGGACATCAAAATAAATCAGAATGTTCTACAAAACCTCCCTCCTAACTGAATCATAATCTTTCTTGAAGTCTATAAATAGCTGATGAACTGATTCATTGTATTACATTTTTTTCTCAAGTATTTGACAAATGTAGAATATATGATCAATAGTTGACCTGTTGTGTCAAAATCCACGTTGATGATCCCCAATAATTTCCTATACATATGGAATTAACCTTGCCAGCAGGATGTTGGATAACATTTTGTATGTAGTTGGCAAAAGTGATATGCCCCTATAATTACCATGATCTGTTTTATCACCCTTCTTATAGATAGGTACAATGATCAACTCCTACCACTCCTCAGGCAATTACTTCTTATTCCAAATACACATAATCAGTTTATGGTTCTTATAGCGAATTGTTCTACCATCTGCCTTAATAAATTATGCTGGGTTTTATTCAGTACCTGGCGATTTGTGACTTTTTAGCTTTTCAATAGCCAGCTCAATCTCAACGGCGCTTGGCTCAGGTACCAGTGGTTCTACTGTGTGTATTTCTGTCTGCCTACCATCACTAACGCCATGTATATTCAGTAGCTGAGAGAAATAGTTCCTCCACCTAGGCAAAATACTGTGGGAGACTGCAACCATCTTTCAGTATATTAGCTCTCAGCTGGTAACCCTTCTTAAAGTCATTGATGCCCCCATACAATTCCCTAATATTTTTTTGTCATACTGTTAGTTTCGAGTTCCTCGATTTTATCTTTCAGATATATAGTTTGGTATTACGTGTTGAATTAATGACAGAGGGTAGGCCATTTATAATTTATATTATAAAAGGTACTTGGTAACACTTCAATGCATTCTTTGCATAACACTGAAGAAAAGAATGCACCTATGACTGGTCACGTCTGTCCATGTGTCAACTCCAGTATCCCTGCATGGATATTGATTAAATTTGATACTTAAAATATGCAACTGCAGGTCACTCCAAATTCATAATTTCTAGATTCTAATTGTGATAACAGCAGACACAGCTATCAGCTGAGATAGGAGTCATATCATATCATTTATTGTCTTTCCATTGATCTGTACAGGATTACAAAATCCATATAGATGTGGAAATAGTCATATTTTGGGGAATCAAAAGGTGAAACCCACACAAAGGTGTACAACAATCATATGGTTCAGTATAATATTTGAGGTTTCAACACAATATGAATTATTAAGTATAATAAACTGTAATAAAATAGAGGCATGCATAAGTTCATTTGAAGGTACTTGCTGAACAGAAGATAGTTCACTGCATTAAAGATAATGATTTGAAACTTCATCTAGTTATATATACAAACAGATATATGATACAGATTGGTACATAAGGAAAACAAACATACATGCCAAAACTTTCATATTTCTATCCAAATCACATGTAAATATTTAACTTTTTTGAAGTTCGAAGTATTCATCCAAGGAATAAAGGGAGTTTTCATGTAAAAATTTTCTGTAAAACCACTTAAAATTTCTTGGGATCATCAAAATCGGTTTTTATATGGGAGGGAAGCATATTTAACACCTTAACACCTACACAGTACACTCCCTTCTGGTATTTAGTCACATTCACAGAAGGATGGTGGAAGTTTGCATGTTGTCTTGTCCCAGTGTGATATATCTCAGAATTTACCAGGAATTGATTCTTATTTCTTGTCATAAACAAAAGAAGGGAAAGAATGTATTGAGAAGGTAAAGGTAAAATTTCCAAGTTGAAAAACAATTTTCTGCATGAATCTCTAGTTGTACAACCTATCTTGATTCTAATAATCTTCTTTTGCAACCTGAAAGTCTTTACACTGTCTGAGGAGTTCACCCAGAACACTAGAGTAACTACAGAAATGTGAAAACCATGGTTACCATAACAACCACATGAAGAACGTTGGTCATATTAACCACAGGAACTGTGGTAATTATAGAAACGGATCTACAATAAAAAGTTTCTGAGCTTTATGAAATTTACCCATGCCTGAATGTGAAGATGAAAACTGTTTGCCTCTCTACAGTTTTTTTTTAAATATACAATTATAGTAATTGGGCCTATGCCATTAAAGATAAGAAAGAAATAAAAATTTTGCAATAATTCCAACTTTCTGAATGCCCAACCATCACTTCAAGACTAGGGGGACAGTCACAATTAATCCAAAACTCCTTACAGCAGTGTTTCCCAACCTTTTTCCACCTCCACCTCTGAAAACGTTTACAGGCAAGAAAAATCGATGGCAAGGAGCATTTTTGTTGCCACTGGCAATGCGGCCCTTTAACAACATGCAATGAACATAATCATAATAAAACAACAAGAGCCTTCAACATGAACTGACCACAACAAAATGAAAAGGCAGCCATGACATCCAGCACACTGTGTAGCTGGACTTCATATGCACTATACTTCATAATGTACAGAGATTTGTTGTTCACTGCAGATTTAGAGCCTTGTACTTCAGAGGTCTTATTCAGTGTCACAGCACGCAAAAGTACCTACCTTCTTCCTACTGCAGTAAATCTGCCATTTCTTTTCGGATGGTAAACTCAGCATGGCAGCCTTGTTTGGAGCTGTTAGATCTAACTCTTCCTATAAACAAAACACAAAGACACAAAATTCAGATCACAAGAAAGTACTTTCTCAGCCTGGAAGTATGAAAGCTATGTTGAATTAGAAAGTTGCTGGATTTCAATTCACATCAGGAGATTTAGAATTTTATACTGTTGCCACAAAATACAAAATGTCTTCAAGGCACATTCATGTCTCTTATGCAGTGAACATGAGGACTCCTTATTTGGAACGAAGGCAATCATAACATAAGGCTGATACCTCGGTCCAACAAATGTTTATGAACATGTGGGTCTATTCTACCATTACGCCCACATGGCATGGTAGATAGATAAAATGGGTATTTGAATAAAGGTTGACCAACTAGATGACACTTGCTTTATTATATATTGCTCAACATGTTTCAGACGTTAATACGTCCATCTTCAGGAGCTAGCGAGTACTTGTTGTGTTGTGTAGGC
>Ga0131853_10023515_pt1 | contig 11126 bp, 8 predicted proteins | sample TergutLab28metaG_FD_92764 | JGI IMG/M metagenome (GOLD analysis project Ga0131853, IMG submission 92764) | Labiotermes labralis P1 segment gut microbial communities from Petit-Saut dam, French Guiana - Lab288 P1 (version 2) (version 2) | ecosystem: Host-associated > Arthropoda: Insects >...
GCGGTGTGGTACGACCACTATAGTTGACATTAGGCGTCAAAACGTTAAGCTTTGTTCTTTCTATTTATCTCAGTATTTAACCAACTTGATGCACAAAATTTGTTTCACAATTAGTTTTATTGTGAAACAAATTTTGTGCATAAATTTGGTTAAATACTGAGATAAATATACTGAGATGCAGGGTCAACAAAACGTCAAAATTTGTTCTTTCTAGTCGTCTTCATTACTTCGGGTTCTCAATTTAGTTCAGCGTCGGGAAACGGAATACCTCACCGTCCGGTCGCTATGTCCGTCCACGCTGCATTTCCTAGTTTTAACCACATGACAACTTAACGAATTCTGTCAGCATATACGTGGTCGTACATCACGAGGTTATTCGTCGTGTAGGTCTAATTCACTTTCTCGCTCCACTCATTCGTGGATTGGAAAAATATTTAAGATTTTTTAAATCCAACTACAAAAGACTTGTAACTGAGTTTACAATCTTTGTAAAAATTTAATATTTACAGACAGATTCAGAGAAAATTAACCAGCACGAAACCAATGCGGCCTTTCCTATGAAGGCGGAGCCTGTATGTATTCCGTACTACTTCACTCCGTTTGCTGCATGCGGTAACAGTGTATAATTCATACCAAATTACGTACGATTTCTAGGCACAGGAGACTGCTGCGCAACATAAGCCAGTAATAGCAAATGGTGTTAATTACAAATGTTGAACCCATCCTACATTAGATGAAGAAGTTGCGTTGTTCCTTACAAACTGCTCCCTTTATTCCGATACAATGTGTCTATTGTAATCTTTGTTAAATAAACCCCAGATCTAATGATCGGTTTAAATGATTACTTTACAGTACACACAGTCTTTGCCGGTCTATAATGCCCTACAAAAAACAGCAAGTAAAACACTAAATTTTACTGCACAATAGAAGCATGGAGTTTGAAACACATCGGGTTGATGGAAAACGAACTGCAGAGAGCGCGGTCCCTCAAGAAGATGTGAGGAATATAAAAGTGATCATGAGTGGTGATTACGAACCGATCCCGCTCGACTCTTAGGATGGCGGATTCGAATCCCGCTGAGGGCATTGATGTTTGCCGTGTCTGATGTGTTTGTTGTGTAGGTAGCGGTCGCTGTGACGTGCTGGTGTAGTTATTCGTTCAGAGGAATCCTACCGGGTGTGTGTATCTGGGTGTGATCTACAAACCTCAACAAAAAGGTGACCTAGGCCTGATATTGGGTGTTGCGTCACAGAAAATAAATAAATAATAAAAATAAAAATAAGGATGTGGCGAAAACCATGAAGGCTTCTTGTTTAGGAATGCACAGGGCTTGGATGGGCCAATCCCTTATCCCAGACGTTCTCCCAAATATCTAAGAAGTTCCTTCAAATAATTGCTGAATTAACTGTGAACTGGAAGAGGCTACAGGGTCCAATTTGTGACAAGAGTTAACGCGCATGACAATTCGACACAAATACATTCTGTTCAAACAAAAAAAAAGAGAGAGACAGAGGTTTACGAGCGTTATAAGCGGAAAATGGCAATATCAGCAAGTCATCTGACAGTCATAAACATTAATTAAGGTCTAATAAATAACGCGCAGATTTCAGTCACACAAAATCATATTAATGATAATTACAAGCATATCAGCAAAGCAACATGCCACTCAATATGTAATTCATATTACGTTTAATTGCAATGCGCTTATTAGTAGGACGAGTTCAATAATAATTAAATGTCGTTACACGTCACAAATGTGAACCAAATATGGCCTATCATGGCTGGAGTAAACCCAGAGCATCAGCAGCTAGTGTTTAAAAATAAGCAAACTTGACGCAGTAAGATTTCTTATATTACGGCTGACGCCACGAAGGAACAGCACAGAGCACTAAATAACTTCAAATAAAAATGCCAGCAAAGTGGCTTGCTATGGACCGGGCTGCTGAGGTTTCAGTTTGTCATTGCCCCCCTTCCCAAGACTGGCTGCCCCCTGAAAAGAACTGCAGCTGGTCTTAATAATAGTGTATAAAATGTTTAGAAGTGTGTTTCTCAGTCGGCAGGTCGATGCTCAATTTAGGTAGACCAGGAAATTCTAGTGAACGCTGTAAAATATTACACACCTTTATCTACACTCGTACAGAAGTCACTTCATTGGCAGGTACTGGCCATTGGATAGTACTCTAGGGTTTGACACCGTGTGTGATTACAAGTAAACACCGACCTTTCGAAGAACACGATGCCTCCACCCTTACGGATACGTTAGGTTCCCTAGGCATAATACCGTCACCCAGAGGACGGATAAGACAGGTTCCTCCGAAACGGCTATCTCAACAGAAATCCTACACGGTGTCAAGTGCCGAAAGACTTTCGCCCTGTACTAAACGTTAGTTTTACCACGACAGATCAATTACTACTTTATAAAAACATGCTCACACTCTCCTAGTCAATATTTTGCTGAATTGCGCCGAAGGGAATCTTACCGAACATTTAAGTCAATTAAGATTATGATTTTTCCATCATAAAACTATCTGAAAACGCGTCCATTTGCAAGATTTATTTAATTCACGCTGACCTATGTACCTGAATAATTTTAAAATGCGGATGATCCAATTAGCCGACTATGAATTGCTCTTTATTGTAATAGGTACAGCGCGCACTGAGTATGGAGTGAAGTAACAACTGGTATATAAGCGTTCTTGCTTATTCGTGTAACACAGTGTGTCTTCATGTTTCGTTAAACAGGATGATACTGCGATGTAACCTGACATACGGCTCTTCTCTCTATCACTCACGGAAGACAAAACACCCATACAGCTCTTAGGTTGCTTACATTAGAAATCGCTACAAACTCAGTCGATGGGGAAGAATCAAACCGTAACTATCGGCAGCCAAGATTTTACTCCAGCGCTGCAGATGCATAGTAATCGATTTATTGCAGAACAGGGCTGTATGCAGGATGTTCCACAGGATGTTCCAAAGGTACTGTAATTACTAAATTTTACGCCAAGTACACTTATTTTCTCACCGCATTTTGTTCCGAGAGAGTCATACGGGAGGGAGTTCGTTCTGGAGGGAGTCTTAGCACGAATCCAAACAATGCCGTCCGCCACTCCCCATCTTCCGTGCCACCTTCTAGCACACAACCCAAGCTTCTTCTTTCGACATGGTTCAAGAATTTAGAAAAGGTCCTCTAAGGGCACATTAAGATGCGGTATTTTTACCCAACAATATTGCTTTACCACAGTTTAATATACGAACATCTGAATATAACGATCATGTGCTTTGGACCCTCAACACGGCATACAGCTTGGTAAGGCTGATAACAGAACAGAGAGAAAGTGACTACGTCATCGCAGAAAGGAGTTAACAGTTCAGAGGTCGCGTCTAACAGTTTCATTGTAACGACCAGTAGCCTGTGTTACAAACCGTGCCAGCAGGACACCGAAATCGAAAGGAATATTTGGGGCGGCGTTAAGAAATGCAAAGTGGATTCAAGTCAAATTTGGGGGGGGGGGCAATGAACACTGCTGTGGTGAAACTTCGGGTCCGAACTTAAAAATTTGTTGACCAGAAGCATATCGACTGCTCAAAATATGATACCAGAGAACTGCGGAGTCCCTGAAGCAGCTGACACGGATGGAACTGCCTCTCTAAATAGCCTTCAACACCAAGAAAACGTGTAAGCAGAGAGGGAGTATGACTCCCCGCACTGTACACCTCAGCAACACAAGAGATTAAGAAAGTGTGGAGCTATACACAAACCCCAATACGCTTTTATAGGAAGATTCTTAATTATGCATCAACGAAGCATTACTGTTCTACCATTTCATTGAATATCAACCACATAAAAGATGTTTCTCAAACTGGGTTCCGCAAAGGGGTGTCAGGGGTTCCGAGAGACGAAAAATGCGTAATGGCGCAACTGTTTTATTGGCGGTCTTAAATTTGTATGTACGAACTGTAATTCGTGTGGCGCCATTCGACACTGATCATTCCGTCACCGATAACACGCACACAGTCGCTGCTTCAATACAGAAGCTTCCTGATTCTGTAGTCAAGTCAGTTAGCAGAGCTCGCCAATGACGGAGTCGATGTGTCAGGCGAAACGATCAGGTTATCGATGAATTTGAGTTTAGCCGTCGATTTTTTGCATGCAGCGTACACAAAAGAGAAAGAAATGCTGGTATTTAATTTTATATTTAACATACTGCCGACAAGTAGTGGTTCCTCAGTAAATTCTGCGCCTTTTTTCGGGTTCCGTGAGCTAAAATAAATTGAGAAGGAACACATAACGATGTTTCAAATAAGCCTTTTAGATAATGACTACGTTTTCACTTTTATTATTATTATTATAGTATTATTATTATTATTATTATATTACTGTTCCTAAACTTTCATTTTCTGCTGATTTTAATATGTTTTGTAAGTTTTTCCATTCTTTCTCAATGTCTATTTCATCTTCCTTTGTATTGCTTAAGTGAAGTTTCACTCTTTGGGTGTACAGCCGTCTTATGCTTTCATCATTTAGCAATCTTACTTTAAAAAATTGCAAAGGAGCTAAAAATAACACCAATTTTGGACAAATTACTGAAATACAAGAGAAGCTGGATACAACATGTAAATAGAATGCCTAGAAATAGATTACCCAGGGCAATGAAACACTACTCCCCAACTGGCAGAAGGAATCATGGAAGACCTTTAAACAGACTTCTGGATACGTGAGACCGGAACGGGTCAACAAGTGGCCCAACTCCATGAAAGATATATGACGATGATTTATATTATTTTATTAATATTATATTATTATATTAATATTATTATTACTGGACCGAAATAAGCCACAGTTAACACCACCATTCAACTTTCAGTGCAGACCCATGACATTAGTCGACACAAATTCCATATTATGCGCTCACTTTACGTCATGCAAAGAAACACAAAAGCTAAGAAAACTGCCTCGTAGGATGTGCCGTCGTGTAGTCTGACAAAAACCTACCAATTTTTACGAGTAACCTACTTAAAACAGCTGGTTCTCCTGAAACGTCTGCAAATTTCTAGCAGATTTTACCGCGTGTCACATCCCAGAACCATTTTTCACCGTCACCGCCGCGAGAACCTCACACACACACAGAAGCGGTTATGACCTTTGCTACCATGACAATCAGATCTGCCAGAGCCATTTAATTAGCAAACCAACTAATGCACATACATAAAATTTTTACATTAAAACATTTAAAATCGCTCCAACATGTTTCGATCCTAAGATCATCTTCAGGGAGCTACACTGTTCCTTGCTAAAGTCACATACTTAAAAACACTCACTGAGAATTTAATCAGTGAGTGTTCTTAAGTATGTGACTTTAGCAAGGAACAGTGTAGCTCCCTGAAGATGGTCTTAGGATCGAAACATGTTGGAGCGATTTTAAATGTTTTAATGTAAAGACTTTATGTACGTGCATTAGTTGTTGTGCTAATTAAATGACTACGAAATGCACGGTGCAACGATAAAGACAGATCTGCCAGTTTTCCTTCTTCAGAGATACCAATGAGCCTACATCATTTAGCAGCAATCTTGTTTGTGTGAAATAATGACAATATTCTAGCAACACACGATTTTGGGATTCACCGCCTTCGGACCGTTTAGCTCCTCATCCAAGCACAGCACTGTCACCCAGTGTCGAAGTTTACCACGCCTCATTGCCTTCAAACATCCACTTCAGCTTGTGTCAGCCCTTGATGGGCCACAACATTTCTTAACCACCAACAAAATGGCAGGTGCTCTTCTTGCGAACTCACTGTCGCCTAGATCTTGCGTCCGCGATTGGAAAACGGAAGTAAGATGCGGCATAAACCAGTAAGCTCCGTTTCGTGATCCTGACATCTTTTAAAAGAGCAAGACAGGAAGATAACATATTTGCTGCCATAATGTGGCAGTTCCTGGAACCCGTAAAAAACGGCGACAAAAAGGACACAAGAAGGCTGTCTCGGTCGGGGGTGGGGAGGGAAGACAGCCAGCTTCTTAAGGACCATCAGTGGCGGAGAAGTCTACTGGTCGGCGCCACTTGTCTTGCGCGTTAATTCCCTGCCTCTGCTGCAGAAAACACCGCGGTAGCATAAGACAGGTATCCACCCAACAGAAAACACTAACCCAGAGCCCAGTCAGCTAGCACTAGCTGACAGGTTACTGCCAGTACTAAGATGCTCTCCTTCATTACCCACAAAACCCCAGTGGTGTACTTGTTTTTTTTTTTAAAAAAAAGTCCGAGGCAAGTAATTCCAACGTAATTCCAATTCGAAACCGTAGAAATAATTCCTTTTAAAAAATCACAATTACTTTTTGAATTTTCTTTAATTTGCCACAGGGGTATAAAAAGCATGGGAGCCAAGTCGCCCAACGTACTAAATTGTTTACGTTGGAGCCTAATATTTGAAAATCGGAACTTGCTTCTGGCACCTATAATTACGGAATGACTCCTAGATTTTTGGAAAACTTGTGCCTCTTTGATCTGGCCCCATAATTTAAAAATTTTTGAAGGTAGATCATTTTTCAACTAAAATATCACTTTGCTTCCCTTTGTACACTGCCACCTGAGATGACCGCAGGATTCGCTCCCCCACCCCCACCCCCACCCCCACCCACTTCGCTCCAAGCTACGCCACTGTCCAACACTCCTCTTTCCACACACCCCTGAGCGGACCTTAGGGTCGAAGAGATTATTTTTTGTCTTCCTTATAAAATCTGGAGGGAAATGTTATTGTACAGAATAATTTTTCAAAACATTTTTATCTCTAGAATAATGGTACAACACAGTACAGATTTTGATCAGAACAAATAAGTTTATTTATATAGGTTTTTATGAATCTCAACTTTATTATCTTTACTGATAAGCAGAATCGTGGTTTTTTGTATTTTTATAGTACTTGGTGAAGAATTCTGTTAGTTTAAACATGTTCCTTGTTTGTAATTATTTTAACTTTCCGTATGCCCGCCACAGATCGTTCTTCGACCGTCGTATCTCAAATCACACGTACGGACTGGACTCGACAGTGACGGGCCGTGGCCTTTCGCAAAAGTCCCCGTGGTGGTCGGAAAAAGAATAAGCGCTTCGAGGAAGATGAAGTGGCCAAAAGACAGTCCACAGACTGTCACTAGACCACTGTATTTCAGTTCAAACATAGAAGACTGGACTGCAACTGTACTGTTATGTGGCCTGGAAAAATAATTTCCGAAGCGGTCCGTGGCGACACGGTCTGGGCACATCCACCACTGCCCAAGCCTTCTGGGTTCAACTGATACTGAAGAGGTCGTCCTTCCTAAGCAAGGGTCAAACTGCAAAGCGATTACAACTGACCACCATCTGCAGTCACAATTTATTACCAGCACTTCAGAAAAACAAGCACTAACAAAGACCAAAGCCTCTGCAATGCGGAACTTGACGAATTAGACTCCGAAACTCACCGCTCTGCCCTTATATCAGGTGACTGGCTGATTGAAGATAAACGCACTTTACAGTAAACACGCAGTGGCAGGAGTCTGGCTGGAGACATACAAGATAACTGCATCAGACGGACACTAACAGACATATTTTTCCCCTCTCACCCACCACCCCAACCCTCTTACTTTCTTAGAGTTAACTCAGTTCTTTGGCAGAAGAACATCTGCAGAAAGAAAGAAGCGAAAAACAAGGCACGAAGGAAAGGAAGAACAAAGAAGGTAAAATCAGAAAGAAAGACGTCTGTTTTCTACTGACGAACACCCCCAACATGGAGACAAACGTGATGATATTCAATGATTAGAAATGCACGCAAGTCAGGATTGCACAAATTGTCCACATACTTAGTAGCCAGAAGGTTAACATGAAGCAAGTGCCGCACTGACGGCCCAAAAATATTTGGGGCCGCCGGCAAGATATCTTTGCCCGAGAGATCTGGGGCTCGGGATTTGTGCACCCCCACCTTAAGTGAAATTCATATTCGTGACCGTGATCGCACAAGTCGAGTCACATTTACATGTTCAGGTTACGAGCGTACGTAAATTGTTACATTGTCTTACGGCGCTGCACAGTGGACTAGAATGCCTTCAAAGTCAGCCATAATTATGTCACTAATATTTTTTAATTTTTTATACAGTGCATCAGATAAGCAATGACTGAAATAAACTGCGCTGGTTTTGAACATGCATCATTTTAAACATCAACTGATACTAGTGACATTTTAAATTTATTAACTGATTCCACTTCTCCTCCTTAAACGCATGTTGGTGTTGTATGTATCCAAATTACAGTCCAGACAACATTCCAACAGAAAAGACTTGGGCTGGTGTGGAACAAATTTCACACTGGTTGAGAGGATCAGATGTGACGTGGAGACGGCTAATAAGGTCTTTTTCTACGGTAAACCCAACCAGATGCATCAATGTCTCAAATTTATTTATTGGAGTAACGCTCTACATGTTTCGGACGGTCTTTCCGTCCATCATCAGGAGTTAAAGACTGTACACACTGCAACAGGCATATGTCAAACAGATACTGCCGACTATATGCTAGCAAGCAGTCGGCAGTATCTGTTTGACATATGCCTGTTGCAGTATGTACAGTCTTTAACTCCTGATGATGGACGGAAAGACAGTGCGAAACACGTACAGCGTTACTTCAATAAAATAAATATCAGTCATTGATGCATCTGGTTGGTTTTACTATAGAAATATAACACGATGCACGGCCCTATGAACGTCAAATAAGAAGGTCTTTGTTGACAGCCTCTGTTGGGAATTTCTGGATGTGGTTATGTGTCGTACGAGGAACTTGGGGGAGGGGGGGGGCAAACTCCCCCCTCCCCGCCCAATAGCTTTTAAACCTGAGAGTGTGTTTTATTTTGGTTACTGAAATGGAGAGGGGCAAATAAAGAAGTTAGGGTGAGAGTGGGGGTGGGGGAAGAGGTGTACGTATATTAAGGACTGGTTCAAATCAATCTTCACCGTCTTTCTAACATGACCACTTCGTAAAGTTCTTAATACCCATTGTCAATTTTGGCTCCCCTCCCCCCCCCCCTTCATACTTACTAGCCAAGTTACGCCTATGGAAACATTTGAATAAGAATACATATCGCAACGTTTTGGCCAGTAGTTTGAGCGCCGAGGTACTCACCGAAGCTAATGTACAGTACAACTCAGTTCCCTTACATCTTCTCTGTTTGCTTACCAACAATTTACGTATTTAACTTTTTCTAGCGCCAGCTAAGAAGAATGATAAACAATGTCGAGAAAACATTATAATTCAGGTGGAACGAAGTATTTTCGAACTCCTGATAAGTGTAAAAAGGTAAAGCAATCCCATTACATGCCTTGACAGACCCTGAGGTTTCCAGATTTCAAGACAATCGGCACGCACCGGCCGCCTTTACCCCCAGGAAATATTCCTGGTACTCGTTTCTGTTAGAGGCTGACTCTACCCCAGGGCCACAGCGCAGCCGGAAGGAATGCGTCAATGAAAAATTCCAATGACACCATCGGGAATCGAACCCGCGCTTGTAGCGCACTGCCTCAACAAACTACTGGGCCACCGCATGTCCCCCCCCCCCCCGGTAAATGTAGGACATATTGGTGATTACGTAGATGCAACAGTGAAAACTGATAGTAGGTTATGCAAATCATTCAGAGGGAACAGGTTTACAGTTTCAAGGGCCTTTACAGTCTTTAACTGGAAATATGATGGAGAGGTCAATATGTCAACAGGACAGCCGTCTATTAAATCCATGTAATAAAATGTAAATTTGTTCCTAAACGGTTTTTAAAACATCCCACGAAATTACATCCCGCATATGATGCTGGGTCACCCTAACCACAATACGCCTCTGCAGTCCGATAGACCAGCCCTGTGCCAGGATCAGTTCAGCCCCACAGTGGATGTGCCCATTTATTTCGTCTCACGACCCTCCAGCTCAGCCAGCGTGTAAAGATATGATACAGGAGGAAAAAGAAGACAAAACAGAAAAGAATGAATTGGCCCCTCGAGAAAGGAGGGCCACCAGCTATATTCGGTACAGCAGCGGCTCCAGCTTTTATTCGTCTTTGTCCAAAGACATCTAAGAATAAATAACCTTTCTGGCAACTGAAACCGAAGTCTGAGCGTCATGAATACCAAAACCCGATGCCGGATATGAACCTGAGCCATTTCCATCCATCCACCCAACCTCATAACTCAACTCTTCAAATTTGTATAATATATTATGTACCGTCAATACACAACATACATCAAGACAAGATGCAATAATTACAATTAGGTTATATTTGGCTACAAGTTTCGGCCGTGACCGACCATCTTCAGGCCAACTAAGAACAATATTAAGGTGCAGTAAAAATAGTATTCAATGCGATCCCATGTCGTTCACATCAAAACTTGATAAAATATGAAAATTCTTACTTATGATTAAAGCAGTGGAATAGTGTGGTAAAATAGTAAAATTAAATCTTCATGTACTGTATTCGGGCCTCACAATGTTTCATACACTAATAGTACTGTATATATGTCAACAACAAAGTGGAATTCGTGTGTCGTTATCACAGTAGTTAGGTACTTTTTTGCCTATTGCGTCTCGTATGTATATGTAGGATCACACAGTTGTGCAGACCAAGAGTTTTTCTTTTGTATTCACCAAGTCACTATCTTCCAGTTGTTTTACTACTCTTGTAATTATTTATGACTTACTCATTAATAGGCGTAGGACTATCACAGATTCACATGGAAGGTAAGTAACTGTGTGATCCTACATATACATACGAGACGCAACAGGCAAAAAAGTACCAATATACTGTGATAACGACACAAGAATTCCACTTTGTTGTTGACATATGTACAGTACTATTAGTGTATGAAACATTGTGAGGCCCGAATACAGTACAAGAAGATTTAGTTTTACCATTTTTCCGTACTATTCCACTGCCTTAATCATAAGTAAGAATTTTCATATTTTATCAGGTTTTAATGTGAACGAAATGGCATCACATTGAGTACTATTTTTACTGTACCTTAATATTGTTCTTAGTTGGCCTGAAGATGGCCGGTCACGGTCGAAACATGTAGCCAAATATAACCTAATTGTAATTACCGCATCTTGTCTTGATGTA
>Ga0131853_10023516_pt1 | contig 11125 bp, 8 predicted proteins | sample TergutLab28metaG_FD_92764 | JGI IMG/M metagenome (GOLD analysis project Ga0131853, IMG submission 92764) | Labiotermes labralis P1 segment gut microbial communities from Petit-Saut dam, French Guiana - Lab288 P1 (version 2) (version 2) | ecosystem: Host-associated > Arthropoda: Insects >...
GTGGGGACCCGTTGCGCTGACCACGTGACACCCCTCTATCCGCAAAAGTTGGCACTAACTTCGCCGACCGGCGGCGGCCGCTCTGTCGGTATAGTTCGCGTGCGGACTAAGGCCACGGAGTCAGTCATGTGTGTGTGTGTGTAAACCACGTATTTTCCTGTTACTCCAGCTACATTCATAGAGTATCACGGCTTTATGTTTCCGGTAAAAACAAGAAGGCGCAGGCAGAACCGAGAAGCCTGCACTCTTATGCAGACTCCAGTTACACAAACATAGTGTCACTCGTGTTGCATTTAGAATTCAAATAAATTCAATTTATCACATGCGTTAGCGTGACAGACAGTCACACATTTTTATCTTACTGGGGAAAGAACTGTTTTATTCATTGTTACAGGAATTTATTATTATTATTATTATTATACTATTTGTTTTTGAAGATGGACTAATTGCATAAAGAAAGATTTTAATTCTTCGATTATAGCCTCAAACTCTCGCACCGTCATCACGTTTGTAACTTCACTAACACAGCAGTACTCTCTCCCCCCCACAACCCAATATCTGTCTGTAACAAAACTGAAAATTCCTCAGTCCAGTAGACCACTGTCAAATATCGTTGTATGAACTTTTCGCAAGCACGTCATGTTCTTGTTTTACGTCCCAAAAAATAGCTGGAATGGTTATCCTTTTTCGAACATCCATTACTATGCATCATTTCAGGACCCCACATTGTGAGATGCTACTGCCGTTACCACTAACTATGCCCATCGTCTGCCATCAAGTTATTAACAGTCACAAAAAATTACGTAGCAGAAGGTTAGATTGACCCCCAAAAGCTCAAATTCGATCAAAAGTTTCAAATGTTTAAGGGGGACAAGTCATGATCTCACAAGCTTATTTTGGGGGGGGGGGAGGGGGGATGAAAGTAGGTTATGGCAATCTGTGTGCAGTCTGTACGGACAAAAAAGAAACTGTCGTAACCCTCTACATGTTTACATACCTCACGTCCTTTCCAGATGTAAAGTTCCCTATTAATGTGCTCGTAAGTTTTACAGATTGCTTCAATCTCGGTCCAGTTTACCAAGATTTATCAACTGCACATTCTACAAATGTAATTAGACCAGTTTAATTTAGTTTCTCTTTATCTGCCTTAACAATAGAGAACGTCCAAGTGAAGGCAGACCCCGCTCACAAATTTACAATCCTGCTCACGTATACAATGTTGCATAACGACCGACGAAGTTTCCTTACTACAGGCAGTAAAATATGTTTTCCACAGAACACCATGCTTACAGATATACATCGAAGTAAAAAAGACGTTGAACTTCAAAGAGAGGGAGTGTTTTTCGATGTCACTATACATACTGGTAGATCCTTGCACTTGTTCTGCGATCGAGAATCAGAACCTCAAGTAGATAAGGCAAAGGGTTATCGTCTCTATTAGACAAATACCAATTTACTTAAAAATACATCTGAAGTACTTATGGGTCACAAATTGTCGGTCCAATAAGAGGGCAGCTTTTTGAGCTTGTTCTTTTATTACGATACTCTGTGTCCCATCTTAAGTGTATGTGACTGTACCGAACAATTTGGAACTGTCCCACAGAGGGTGCGATGAATCCAGGAAGCTTGCACGAGGTATACATTGCAGCAGTCTGTTGTCTGTTAATCACCAGGTTCCAAACAGTTCGACGGATCGTTCACAGCACATAAAGGCTAGGAAATGTCCGACGAGTGTAATAATTCTGCCGCGTTGGTTTCGTTATTGTATCTAAATGTTAAACTCGTACCTATTTTTAAGAAAAAAACCACTGACCATGCGAGAATGTGAAAGGTACCTTTCCACGTTTCACATAAATCACACTACTTTTCCTAGTATCTTAAAATATTTACATTCGAAAATAATCGACATCTCGTAAAAGGCAAGATATCACATTTTCTGTATTTATCTGGTAAATGGCGAAACTTACAAGCAATTGCGCTCGATTGTCATGTTTAAATCATCAGCTCGTACCTCAAACAGAACACAGTTTCAAATACAAAGACCAATAACAAGGATATTATTACAAATGTAAGCAAGTCATCACGTGAAACGCCTGCTTTTGTCCGACTTTTACGAGAATCGGAATGAGTCTCAAAATTCTACTAAACATCCTAAGTATGAAACTGTACAGAAAGCCATCGGTTGGGAGTTGCAGATTTCCATACGGACAGACGAAAGAAAGGACAGACACGACGTGGCTGACAGTCGCTTTTTGCAACTGCTTCGCGAACGCACCTAAAACCAAACAAGTGCATCACGTTGAAACCTATCAGAAAAAAACACACACGCACACGCACACGCGCACACACACGCGCCCACGCACGCACACTCACACATACACCCCCACACACGCGCGCACGTACACCCACACACGCACGCACGCACACACAGACACCCACACACACACACACCCACACACACACACACACACCCACACCACACACACACCACACAACACACACACCACACACCACACAACACACACACACACACACACACCTACAAATATTCTACTTCCATATCAAGAGTCAGATTAAATAACACCGCCGTGGACGTTCTGTTTTTAACAACGTTATATTTAACTTCTATAACTTCAATAAAAAAACGGTAGCAAAACCAAATTCCACAGAAATGGACTTTTGGTGACGCTCAGCTCGAATTTCGAGGAAGGACAAAATTATGAGTACTATTATTAAACAAAAAATGAATGTAGTAAGGTCTCTTTTAGACGATATTAAAACCAGACAACTTCAATGGTATGGACATGTTCGAAGAATCGAAGAGGGGAGATTACCAAAAGAAGTTATGAAATGGAGCCCACCAGGAAGAAGAAAACGAGGTAGACCTAAACTTACCTGGGCGGAAGGGATTAGAGGACTAATGGGAGAAAAGGGATTAATGGAAGAAAACTGGAATTACAGAGGCAACTGGTGGAAGAAGATAATACACGTATAACTGTCAAATGGGCTCACGAAGCACTGTACAACCTGCTAAATAAATAAAAATTTCAGTCAAGAAATGCATACAACTGTCATTAGAATCACGCCAATATTTTTAAAAACACTGAACTCCTACATGTTTCGGACCTTAGAGGTCCATCATCAGGAGTACATTTATTGTTGTTGTACAAAACAATTATTTAACAATATTTTGATCTCTCGCATACGCAGAAGAACTGATGGAAATTCTTCCATGTAGAGTGAATATGTGCAGCGGGCAGAATTGTTACACAGCAAGTTGGAACAGCTTGTGGATGTGTTGGAGGTGTTCATGGAACTACGGCTTTGAAATGTCATATCGCTGTAACACGTCAGAGTTCAGAATGTTCAGGTTAGACTGACTCTGTCAGTTTTGTCGCGTTATTTATACACTGTTTGTAATGTACACGAAATCAGCTTATGTTGACAGATTACTGAGAACATTATGTTAGATGATAATCTGATGATAAGCCATACCGTTAATGACAAACTTGGTAGAACGAAAATACCAAGAAACTTTGCTTGTTCCTTTGCTTGAAATTTTCCAACTACAATTCAAAAGCAGGACTGGCTGTTCGAAGGGTGAACGAGGCAGACGCAGGCCACAACTGGATTTGTTGAGGTGGATAAAATGAATTTACAGCTCTCTGATTCCATCACCTCACTTGAGTGGCTCAAGTTTACGCCAGGTATCCGACAGTACTGGTCTTACTTTACTGCCAGATGCGTGGAAACTGATCCGTTCAAAGAGACTGAACTAAAGCACCATCTCGGCTAATTTCTGTTCAGTTCTACATAATTTACTGCCGTGAAAATTCTAGTAAAATACAGACGCAACATTTATATTAAATAAAAAAATGTAATTGAGTACAAGGGCACCTCGTAGATACAAGAACAGACTAGGGAAACACAGATGTGTGAATACTACGCCATGTTTACACATTTTACCATAAGTGTAAACACAGAGACGAGACTGTGTCTGCCCACGCGTCCGTGCATGTCGTCTCCGATTAAGATTTAGATTAAATAGTGTATGGTGCAGCAGGCACTAGTCCAGAGGAGTCCTACCGACTGTGGTGTGTCTGAGTGTGATCGTGAAGTATCGATAATGATGAGACTCTGCTCCATTAGGGGCTGTTGCGCCATGGAAAAAAAATATATGCACTAGTTGTAGAGGTGCCTTCGTGCATTACAGTTAAGAGTGTTTTTATCGTGATGCTGCCTATTTAATTGAAATTATCATGCAAGTGAAAAAAATTACTGACATATTAATGTTACTGATGCTCCTTCAAGAAACTGTGTAACGAATTTGGTAAGAAAGCCCGAAGAAATGTTTCTATGTTAGATAATCCTAAACGGGCTGTTAGACTAAGAGAACAGTATACCTGATGAGAACGTGTAATGTGTGGAGGGAGAAGTTCAAAGGAGTAGAAGGAAACAAATTTCTCGCCTCAATCAACTGCCTGGAATTGGTAATGAAAAACACATAAAACTCTCAGACTTTTGTGTAACCGACGGTGGTTTTCTTGTGAAATATGGTGGTTGAAATGGACGTTATATTACACGTCAAACAGTCAGACCTTTAATAAAACTCCTTACATTGTAATGGGGATCGCGGTGGCACAGTTGGTTAAGGCGCTGTGCTACAAATCGGAAGGTCGCTGGTTCGACCCCAGATGGTGTCATTGCAATTTTTCTTTGACATAAAATCCTTTCGATCGCACTATGGTCCTGGGGTCGACTTAGTCTCTAACAGAAATGAGTACCAGGAGCATTTCCTGGGGGTAAAGGCGGCCGGTGCGTAAGGCCATCCTGTCATGAAATCTGGGAACCTTAACTTCCTGGAACACTCTGGGCCACTCCAGGCCTGTAACGGGACTGCTTTACCTTTACATTCTAATGGTTCTGCATACATAAACGATGCATGGCTACATGCCGTATCTCATTACGACATGAAACTTTAGTCTGAAGTACATTACGCATGGCGAATATGAAACGAAATATAGGGATGGTAATTTTTATTCTTACGCCAGGACCGGTCATAAAATAAGTCTGTATGATGCATAGTTGCACAACGGCAGAACATACATGAATTGCGGTATCAGTAACGAGTATCATCCGTTTCCTTGCCTGATAAGAAATTTAAAGATGACCTCGATATGGCGCCAATTGTGATAGGATGTTTGATGATAACACAGAACACGGGATTCTATAAGCAGAAATCCAGTCCCACGACACGAAATCTCGGGTGTTATGGGAGGAACATGTGAAAATATAGCGGGGAAGCAGCAAATTTCGACCTGATTTGTTCTTATTAGAAGTGAAGATCAAGACCACAAAATATATGGATTGCGAACTGATTTCATTATCGGCCCTCGTGCTGTTTATTTACAAAACAGAACTAGACTAATTGTTATAATACTATCAGCATTATTAACAGCACTTGCAAAGCTGCTAACAATACAGATTACATACACGTGTGCACCACATTGAACTACATCTGTCCACGCTTGTTATCTAATAAACACAGTGCTAACTGTATATTCGTGTCAACGAACATATCGAATTGTCGTAACGTATATTTGCCTAAGCTGATATAAACTGTCTATTTGTAGCATGTTAACAATAAAATTTAACACCCTAGATACCTCTCCAATCCAAACTTTGTTAATTCCTCCCGCTGTATGTAGGTCATCCATCTATACGTCACACGAAGAGCCCTCGTGAGGTGAAAGAATAATGGCTGGCGTTATGTATCAGCCGCCGACACCTCTTTATTTCAATAACGCGCAAGGTACTTAGCTATACTTGGTGGTAGAAAATTCTTAATGGATGACAAAACTGTGGTATCGCGTTTCTGTGGCCACAAGCCAAGACAAAATCCAAAATTGCAGACTATACCAAGCCTAAATATTTATAATGATGGTGTGTTACAACGTACTGAGTTTCATACAAAACACATAAATATATTGGGTGGGAAAGCGTAGAGTTTATGGAGTTAAAGAATATAATACTTACATTAACTATTGGACTTCGAGGATTAAGGAGCATATAATAACTGGGTAATACACAATATTACGTACCACCGAAATTCGTACTTTAAATACGAAAATATGAAAATAAAATCTCGGAGGATGCAACGTGCTAGGCATATGGCCAGGGTGGGCGACCAAAGAAACACATGCGAACTGAAGAATAAAGTCCAACTAGATGCCACTTATTACTTTATTATGCTTATGTTAGGCTCAACATGTTTCGAGCATCATTATGCCCATCATCAGGAGCTCACGACGATAGCGTTGGTTACCACATAGGCCGTCTGGTTCTCAGTTGCTGCTGGTTGGAAGTTAAGTGCAGGCAGGATGGATAAGTGTCCGGACCGAATGGTCCGGACACTCATCCATCATATAGGTCCGTCCGTCCATCCATCCTGCCTGCCTGCACTTAACTTCCAACCAACAGCAACTCGAGAACCAGACGCCCTATGTGGTAACCAACGCTATCGTCGTGAGCTCCTTATGATGGGCATAATGGTGCCCGAAACACGTTGAGCCTGACATAAGCATAATAAAGTAATAAGTGGCATCTAGTTGAAGTCTATTCTTCAGTTATCAGGATGATGCACGGTCCAATACACATCAAAAACACATACGAAGTTTTGGTGGTAAGTCTCGCGATTTCGATTGGGAAAATACTCAAGTTTAAGTGCTATTGCATACAATTGGACATAAACAAGAAAAACACGTAATTGTGCTTCAGGCATTTTCTCTTATCTTAGTCACTTTTAGGCGCGTTCGCAAAATTGCGAAGAGCGAATATTAGCTTCGTCATATAGGTCCGTCCATCCATCCATCTGCCTGGAACAACTCTTCTCCCACTGGAGAGATTTTCATGATATTCAGTACAGGTATTTTTGGAAAATCTGTCGAGGAAATTCAAGTTTCATTAAAATCTGACAAGAATAACGGGTACTTTACAAGAAGACGTATGTATGTTTATGGCAATTCTGCTAAGAATGATAAATATTTCACATAAGAGTTGCGTAGAAAATCAAAACACACATTTCATGTTCAACAACTTTTTTTTCCCCCCGAAAAGGGTGTCGTTTATGAGATAAAGTGGGAAAATTTGATAGAGCAGACAGGCTACAGATTATAAAATACGCCGTATGCGCTACGCATGCTGGATAAATAAGGCTACAAACACATGATCATAATAGGTAAAACTTCTTGCTTTCCACTGCAACATTGGTTGAGCGGACGCGACTTCATGATATGTTATACATACTTTGCCTGTCTTGTCGTATCGTGTGTTACATTTGGGATTTGTACTGGATAGATTTCAACTGGGACTTCCTGTTTCTCCTGTCATTCATTCCTTACATATAGCTACAGATAACATATCTCAGAGCAGTTTAAATTCCTCCGTTAAACAACCAGTCACATTCGCTAAGAAACACAGCGAAGCATTCAACACCTCGAATAATAGTGGGCGTGCTTTCTGTGTCCATCACCGAAATACTCGCACGCACTTGTAAGAAGCAGTTTATACAGCAGTCTATGAAATAAAATCTTCATAATCCTAGCTAAATTTAGAGAGTGGAACTCAAATGGTTTTGTTCTCGGGTGTCGAGTGATGTTATAAAAAATATACCAAACGGCGTCTCTGGTTATTTCAGTACCGCAATAGCTCACACTCTTGAATGACAACGTATCAATAGTTTCTAATTATAGGGGGGGCAGTTTCTTTCTGATTTCACACCACTCAGGATTTTACAGCACTCGAGTCTTCCTACAATCACGTGAGTGTCTAGAACGAGACTGAAAGTCGGATGATGGTTTATCTCAGTTACATGTTTCGTAACTCCTCGGTGCTATAATAAGTAGTGGCGAATCGTCATCCGGAGCTTAGGTCTAGACGGAGCGCACATAATGACTTCCAAATACCGTACCGCTAAACCTGGCCTCCGGATCAGGATTCGCCATTGATAAGCAGACTTCAGAATAACCAATATCAGCATCAGACCGCTTACTGTATATAATCTGCATTATCCTGGGCTAAAATGTACTAGATATGATAAAGTATATTAAAATTCCATAATAGTAATGGCTTCATAATTTAATACATGTTACACTTATTCAAATCCCTTAGTAAGTATATTGTTTGAATAAGGATTCTACTCTACATTGCATTACATTTTAATAATGAATACAGAATATAGTAATACGTAGTTTCACGTTAATGCTAGTTACATTGAAACCGTAAGAAGACAGCTCAAGTCCACAACATGTAGCTATAACACAATAGCACGGAACCACAATATAATTTAAATATATTTATTTTGACGCTAAAAACGCTGTATTATTTTTGTTGTTTCGAAATATTTATAAGAAATTTTCCTTTTTACCGTAAGCTCGTAAAGGGTAGACTTCGACAAACTTAATTGGTTGAAATATATTTAGAGTGAACAACCAAAAGATTTTGGAAATATGTGTATTCACCTGGAAGTGGACGGCACTAATTTAGTTGAACCTTGATAAGTGGCGGGTGCTTTTGAGGAACAATTCCAATCAGTCTACAATAACCCTCATCCAGGGGTCTTCGCCTTCTGTTCTCCGCCCTCTTGAGTTTTCATCACTCGGTTCTCTTTCTGTTTCGGATACTTTCAAAGCCGTTATACGTCCAACAGCATTTACATCCAATCCGTTAGTAACCCGCGATCATTAAACGAAGCGGTTCTGGAAATTTTTGTACCTGTTTCACATGCACTTTCAACCTCAGGTTACCTCAATAGAATTTTCCAGCGTAATTAAAGCAAGCGACACTTACTCCGATTTGTTTTTAAAAAAAATGCAAAAACCTGCTATCAATTTTCAATTTATTGCTCTACTTAATAACTGCTCAACATTATTTTAAAGTTATTAGGCCTAAACATGGCCATGTTTTCTCCCTTTAAAGTTTAAATTACATCCTTGCCAGCAAGGTCCTACTAAATCCAAATCTACCATTATCAAACTGCTATCTTATCTTGACTTTATTACCATTTACTTGGCTCTCGGAATTAATCGATGACACTCATTTCGACCTCAACTGTGGTTTCGACCTGTTTCCCGTTATCTTGCGCTTGGGATGTCTGCTGGTTAAGTAACTCCTTTGGTAGTTTTTTTTACCCTTTATACGATGTCCTACTAGAATATCTAGTAGGGACTATTCTTCGTCGCACTTTAGAGTACTTCCTGTTGTCCCATAACCATCTGTTCAAAGATCTCTCTTTTTTTTTTTTATTTAACTCATACGTATATGACTTGAGCAACAGAATTAAGATCTCTTCACATTTTCTTTGCGCTGATGACATCAAAATATTTCGTGCCACTAAATCTTCCAATGATTGTATTCATGCACGATTTGATACTGACTCTATAACAGACGTCTGTCATTTTTATAAAATTTGTTTATTAATTTCTCAAGACAAACTAACACTTAATTATAAACTTCGTGAATCCTGTATAACCCGTGCTGACTCTTTTAAAAGCCGGAAAGAGTTTATTTATTCTAAAATTTATTTTCGTCGCCATGTTGATCACACATTTTTTAGAACTATTACGCTACTGGGTCTAGGTCGCACTTTAACCTTATCTTTTTATATCCTTCATTGTTTATTGATATTATATCGTATCTTAGACCTAAATTAGAGTACGCCTCTGCTATCTGGAATTCTAATACATTCACTGATGCCAACAAGCTGGAACGAATGCAGCAGAAAGTGCAGTTCTCAGTCATACAGTTTCTTTCTCCAATCCCGTTTTGATTTGCTACTTCACTGCAGCACCAGCCTGCACACCTTAAGCGAAAGAAGGTACCACCTGGATTAAATACTTTTTTTAGTATTTTTTATCTTGATTTAAAATCCCCTAACATTTTTATGTACAAAGCACGGATAAGTTCCTTTTAAATGCAGGATGTTCCAGTGACTCCTCTTACTATAGAACACATATCGCATTTGTCAGTATTAGATTAACGGTATTTTGTACTTTCACTTGCGGTTTTTCTTTGGCCCACCACGTGCAGTTATGCTGACTGACAGCAACAATAAAGCTGAAAGTAACTTAACGGGCCAAACCTTCATATCTCTTTACATTCATGCTTCTTATGCATGAGTTTAAAAACACAAAACTCAATTTGACGAATCGGATCGTCCACACTCAAAACACGCAGCAGTGTTACTGCATGCGGACGGCACGTAGATATGTGGAAAATGTGATTAACATGGCTGTACAGGCACCTGTGTCACGAGAAAACAAATACAGACTGCTACTGCAGAACATGAAAGTCTGTATATCACCGACTGAGTGCATTTATTTTCGGAAGTCTTTAAATTCAAGCATAAATAATGAACACCTACTCATTAAAAGCTTTCTATTCAACTCTGCGTACATTCACAGAACATGAAATTCATTTACTGCAGATACCAATATAGTGTTGCGAACCTAACGACACTACCAATTCTATCCTGCAGACAGTTAACCTACATCTTACTGAAAAATGTATAAAATCAACGTAGTAAGCTTCATTCTTGTATTTATTTACATCACAGAGAAATGTTTTGATACCTTACCCATATTCAGAAGAGTCACACGCTTTGATCCGAATTTCATGTAGCCTACGCCTGCTAGTACATGTAGGATTTAACCCGGACTCACACAAATCAAACTCATATTCAAAGAGCCACTTCCGGTTCATACCTTTTAATAAAAATGTAATTGAAACCCGTCCTGAACTTTTGGATACTGAAAATGCGTACGGACATACATGACCTTTCCATTATGCATCCATTATAAGCAATTCGTACGTATAGCGCATGAATATCCATTCCGGCACATGTCATTGTACTTTACCGAGTATTCATCATCATCATCATATATCTTTCACGGAGTTGGGCCACTTGTTGACCCGTTCCGGTCTCACGTGTCCAAAAGTTTCTTCGAAGGTCTACCATGATTCCTTCTGCCAGTTGGGGAGTAGTATTTCATTACCCTGGGTAATCTATTTCGAGGCATTCTATTTACATGTTGTATCCAGCTTCTCTTGTATTCCAGTAATTTGTCCA
>Ga0131853_10023517_pt1 | contig 11125 bp, 6 predicted proteins | sample TergutLab28metaG_FD_92764 | JGI IMG/M metagenome (GOLD analysis project Ga0131853, IMG submission 92764) | Labiotermes labralis P1 segment gut microbial communities from Petit-Saut dam, French Guiana - Lab288 P1 (version 2) (version 2) | ecosystem: Host-associated > Arthropoda: Insects >...
AATAGCTGGGAGAAATAGTTCCTCCACCTAACCACAATACTGTGGGAGTCTGCAACCAGGTCACCTTTCTCATCCTTTACTATATTACATCTAGGCTGGTACCCCTTCTTAAAGTCATTGATGTCCCTATACAAGTCCCTAATGTTTTTGTTCTTACTGTTAGTTTCAAGTTCCTCAATTCTAGCTCTCAGATATGCTTTTTTTTTTTTTTTCCTAAAATGTCTGCTAACTTCATGCCTTACATTGTTCAGATTATCTACACTGCTTTGGCTTGGATCCTGAACCCACTGCATTTTAGCCCACTTCTTTTGATCCAAAAAACCTAAACATTCTTCATCAAACCAGGGTTTATGCTGCTTCAATTCGTGTAGACCTAGACACTCTTTCGCTGAGGTTTTGATATTCTCTTTAATGTTCTCCCAAGTCCTTTTACGTCCTCGTCATCGTTCAAGTTCTCCAAAGCTGCAAACCTATTTGTAATCTCAATCTGATCCTGTTTCCTAACCTCCAGCTTGTTTAGCTTCCTCAGGTTTAAATCTCTGCCTCTGTGCAGCCTGTTTACCCACTGCTAATCTTTCCCTAACTTTTGCAATCACCAGATAGTGATCTGTATCACAATCAGCTCCCCTAAAACTTCGCACATCCAGTATTCTCAAATGCCATCTCCTATCCGTCAATACGCGGTCAATCTGGTTGTGAGTCTTACCATCATGGGAGGTCCAGGTGTATTTATGAATGTTCCAGTGAGGGAACATCGTGCTCTTAACAACCAAGTTTTTTGTTGTGGCGAAGTTTACTATTCTAACCCCATTATCATTACTATCCTGATGGAGACTATCCTGTCCAAGTGTTGGCTTGAAAATATTCTCCCTCCCCACTTTTGCATTAAAGTCTCCTAGTGACATTTTTATATGATATTTCGGGAAGTGATCGAACACCTGCTCTAATTCCTCATAAATAGTATCTTTTGACTCATCACGTTTTTCCTCACTTGGTGCATGCACATTTACAACAATGATATTACGCCAGCGACCTCTCAACACTATACATGACAACCTATCGTTAACAAACTCTACTCTATTTGCTGCTGATACTATTCCACAAAAAAACCCATTCCCAATTGATGATTTTCATTTCCTTTCCCGTAGAAGAAATTATAATCCCCTGCTCTTACTGTGCCACCTTTGTCCCACCTGACCTCTTGCACACCCACTACATCTAATTTATACCTCGCTAATTCCCTCGCTGCTGTCTTAAGGGAACCTGCCCTATAAAGACTCCTAACGTTCCAAGTGCCTAATTTCATCGCCCATTGTATTCTGTATGATGCCTCCCCTTAAAACACTCCCCCCCTGGAGATCTGAGTGGGGGAGTAGTTTACCTCCAGATTGTTTTGTCTCCAGAGGAAGCATCCTGCATGTGAGTGTTTCTTAACAGGGCTGTTTTACATAAAACAATACTTTTCTAAAATTAACTCTGTGATTCACCAGTTCTGATTAAACTACCACACCAAAATGGCTCTCATCTGTAAGACATCACATCCCATTTACCAACATTACCTTCTTTTCTGTAAGTTCCATGAAATTATTGATGTCATGTGATTAGCACATTGAAAAGCCTTAGCTAAACTTAGAAAATTCTTCATACACCATATTTCGTTAGTGAACATTTTTACTTTATGTGCAAGTTTGTAGGCCTATGTAGTTTTGTTAGTAGACAGATCTCTTCTGAATTTAAAATTTCCCGTTAAACAACATGCTAATGTAACTTGTATGTTACTATTAGTAGTACATGACTGTCGAACACAAAAACAAATAGTAGTGAGAACAGAAATAAGTCTATAATGTGATATGTATGTTCTTCATACTTTGTAAACTGCGAATCATTTTGTTGCGGGGTATGTTCTGTAAGACAATACTGTTATAAATTAAAACACAATTTACATTTAATGTTATTATTTATATACACTGGTAAATGTAATGCCAAGTCATTTCAAAACTGTTTCAGAATAAATCACAAATAGAGGCTATTAGATGACAATATGTCATGGAGTTAACTTTCATTTGTGAACTGTAAATAAAGTAAGTCCTAAAGATAAAGCTTTCCTGTAACAAGTCACGAAGACTCAGAGAGGTATGGAATGTTCGGTTTCCATCCTTACTTTGACTTTTATCACAACTAAGACAGCAGAGTTGCCAGCTCTATGTGCTGACTACACTTTAACCCAAAGGAAATTCCTTGGTACTCATTTCTTTTAACGTCTGACTGGACCCCAGTGCTACTGAATGCAGAAAGAAGGAATAATTTGCTTGAAAAGAGCACTACATGTTTGTAATGTTGATGCAAGATCTGGAGATGGTGTCATCTATAGCCTCTTGAGAAAGAATAGATCTTATTCAAATAGCCATTTACATAAAGTACCATACTACTTATTACCTGTTCCATATTTTTGAGGCATGCCTAATTTTGACTTAATTGTCCTTTGCTGTAGTGAGACCATTAAAAACCTCCAGTTCTATATAATGAATCAATATTAATTGTTTCCTTTTTAATCTCAGGTTGTGGGTGGTACAGTGTTTTACAAAAAATCTCAATATTGGACAGAAATTTTCTTTTCAATATCATCTAAACAAAGTAAAAGTAACATGATTTGTGTATAGTGAAAGGCTGCAAGTGCACAACTAAATTTGTTAGAGAACTGGGAAGGCTTTATTTGTGGGTACTAGAATTTAGGTGACATAGTTGGGTGGTTAATATTAGGATGGATCTCCAGGAGGTAGGATGTGGGTATATGGACTGGATTGGGTGGGCCCAGGATAGAGACGGGTGGTGAACGCTTATGAGTGCGGTAATGAACCTTTGGGTTCCGTGAAATGCGGGGAATTTCTTGACTAGCTGCAAACCAGTTAACTTCTCAAGAAGGACTCTGCACCATGGAGTAAGTAAGTAAGTAAGTAAGTAAGATATAATATCAAGCCAGTTAACAATATCATTTATTTTCCTTTTCTGAGATTTTCAATATCTTGTTTTAGTTGCAGACCCATTTCATAATTCTTAATGTAAGTAAACCTAAGCTTATATCTTCTTTTTGTTCCATTGGGTCTACATCCCTGGATGGGACTTGACCTCCTCAGTGAGCTTCCATACTCATGATGACATCATCATCATCACCACCACCACTGCTGCCGCCATCACTACCACCAATCTAATCATCATACTCATCATCATGACAAGAAATAGAAACACATGAAGAAAATGCAAGATTTTAGAATGCTCCAGTAATTAGATACTATGTTCTGAAATTTGAAGTTCTCACAACAATTATTATGATGAAAATCATCTGGGATCTGAACCTGTATTCTGGTAGACATATAGCAGCAGTTTGGAGAAATATTCTGCCCCCAACTTCCACCCTGAAGACTGAGGTAGCAAGTCCCACAAAATGTTCGTAAATTTCTACCAGAAAACATGGTGTCACTGCAAAGAATGTGATCATAACAACTATTACAGTAATTCAGACCTGCTGCAAGAGGAGGGCAATTTTAGAACTGACAATTACCTGTCCATCACAACCAAGTACATACTACAGTCAACACAAATAAACCCTTTACTCCTAATGAAGCCTGAAACAGTAAGAGGCAGTGTCTGTCTTGTCACTGGTGTTTGCAACTAATGTTGTTTCCATTCTTAGATAATCAAGCTTTGTGTAGTCCACTGCCAGGAAAGCATGATACATCCCCAATATGTAGGATTTCATGCAAAATGAGTTGCTACTCACCACCCTAGACAATCACCCAGGCAACTGAACTTTATATGGTGGCAACTAATATTTTCAGCATAATTTCAGAAATGTGTTTCAGATCATGTTCACTGGGCCTATAGTACAAGACAGTATTAACTCTCCAATTTCTGAACCTAACCCATGTGACCTCCTCTTCTAACAATTCACGCCACCTCAACTTTGAACTGCCTCTCCTTCTATCTCCATTTCCTAGTGGTTTGGTAAAAAGGACTTTATTTGCAGGATTACTTTCTTCCATCCTCATCACATGTCCAGATTAATAAATTTCACATCATCATGTTCATCATATAGCTTATACATTTCAGAGTTTCTGCACCTCCTCCAACATCCATTTTCAGGTACTGGGACAAATATTTTCTATAGGAATGTCCTCTCAAAAGAACTAAGAAGATTCCCACCTTGGTCGCCCTAAGCCCAAGTTATGCTTATATAACAACAGTAATTCTATTTGATACTGCTCTGTGGCTCACAGTATGGTATTATTTATGTAGATGCCTCATACTTTAGAATATAATAAGTATATAATGTGAAATGCAGGTTATGTGAAAGATAATTATTTGCATGTGTACCAAAATTGAAAGTCTGTTCAGATGACTGAAGCAAGAAAAAACAACAATTTAAAGCACAGAGTTTGGAATATGTGGTCATACTCAATTAGTACTGATAGCAGGGGTCAAATTAGATACTTTTTTTAAGATGACAATAACTCATCCTCAATAGCACATAATTCTCTTATTGTTATATACCTATGTAACTGAAGTTTGACTTTTTAGGACAGCTGAAATACAACAGTCACAAAAGAATATGATATGGAAGATTCAATATAAAATATGAATTATGTAAAAGCTAAAAAATATTAAATGATATGAGGAATTCATTGAAGTAAAAAAATTAATTCTTTGCAACCTGAATGAATTATAGAATGGTGAGAAAGACATTTAAAAGAGTAGGTGAGGAAGGAAAGTCATGGGAAAAGTAGGAGAATCTTGATTTGTGATGAGAGAAAGAGCAAGAGCATCACTCTTTTAGAAGGTCCCCAGGTTTTGCCCCTCTTCAATTTTCATAAGGACAGTGTGAAAGAGAAGCAGTTAGAGTGGTGAGAGGTAGTGGCTGGAGACTGGAGCCAAGGGCAGCAGAATTTAGATTTTGTGGTTAACTGAGAAATCCCAATTTGGAAATCTAATTTACTGGTCTCCGCAACAAAGAGTTTGAGTTAACGTATTTGATTGTGAGTAATGGATTGCATAAAAAGCATGCAGTGGCAAGTTGGAACTTTGGAACTCTCTCAGGACGTTCTTGAAAAGAGGGTAAACCAAAGAGCCTATGTCAAGATGGCTGGATCCTGGAAACTTTCAGACACAACCTTATTTCATAAATATTAAATGCTTTAAATAATAATAATAATAATAAAAAAACATAATTGGAGATATTATTTGTGACCTTGTTAAGGCTTTTAACTGCATCAATCATTACATTTTTTGTCAAAATTGAAGTTTTATGGTATAACAGGTACATTTTACTCACTAATTAAATCCTATCTAGAAGATAGACACCAGAGGGTCAAATTAGTCAATACTGACTATACAGCCTATTTCGATTGGGGGAATAATAAAACATGGTGTGCCTCAAGGTTTGTTGTTCCTACTTTATAATAATGATATAATGAAAATAACACGTACTAAAGATAATAACAATAAATCCAAATGAATTTTATTTGCAGAAGATACAAGCTTATTTTGCTGATGACACAAGCTTCATTATTGCTAACCGTGATAAGGACAAATTTAAATTTAATACTAATGAGATATTTAATGAAATAAATAAATGGTTTTGCAGTAATCTCTTAACGTTAAACTATGACAAAACATACTTTATGCAATTTTCAACTAAAATTGGTTAGGAAATTAATATGCAGGTATCATTTGGTGATAGGAAAATTGCTACTGCTCAAAGTTTAAAATTTTTGGGACTAACCATTGACACCACCTTAACTTGGAAGCATCATATTAGTGAACTAACAACTAGACTGAATAAGGCTTGTTATGCCATCAGGTCAATTAAACCATTTATGTCACTAGATATATTGAGATATACATACTTTTCTTATGCCCATTCAATTATATCTTATGGAATTATATTTTGCGGGAACTCTTCACATAGTGAAGAAATATTTAAAGTTCAGAAAAGAATAACTAGAATAATTATGAACTTGAGTAAGAATGCCTCTTGTCAGAAATCATTTAAGGAATTAAATATCCTACCAGTTCCATCCCAATACATACTTTCAGTACTCTTATTTCTTACTAAAATAAAGACCAATTTATGACTAACTCACAAATGCATAAAATGACTACATGGCAAGCTTTTGATTTGTACATACCCACAACAAACTTGACAATATACCAAAAAGGTGTTTATTACCAAGGAATCAAGATTTACAACCATTTACCAAAAACTGTTAAAGATTTATCTGGTGATAAAGATAAATTTAAACTTGCATTAAAAAGATATCTGTTACATAACTCCTTCTACAGTTTAAAGGAATATTTTGTTACATAATTAGTGCTGATATCGCATTCAATTTCATTATTACTTAGGCTTATTTTAATTATAGTACTCATAATTACTAGTAAAACTAGACTGTGACACTACACTAAGGCACATTTTATACTGTTTATACTGAATGTACACTTGCTTGTTATTATGCTGTATGTATACATGACTATTTCCACATCTGTATAAGATTAGTGGAATGTGAAATGAAATGAAATGAACTAGGTCCAATCCTACTAATTTTATAAAAGATACACATGGGACATTTACTGATATTAATAATTGGTTTAAAGTAAACTTGTTGTCACTGAGTTAAAAAAAAAAATAGTTTCATGCAATTTTTAACTAAGAGTAGCTCACACATTCCAATTAGTTTTGGCTGTGATAACAATATAAAATCCAATAATACTAACAAAACATTTTTAGGAATAATGATTGATAACACACAAACATGGAACAGCCAAATAGAAACGTTTATACCAAAACTAATTGTGGCTTGTTTTGTAGTTAAACCCTTTAAACCTCTTGCAACACAGGATACCTTGAAGATGGTGTATCATTTTTACTTTCATTCACTTATTAATTACGTGATAATCATTTGGGGAAATTCCTCATATAGCAACAGTATTTTCGAACTACAAAAGAGGATTACTAGAATTACTGAGGGTATAGGAATCAGGGATTCTTGTAGAGAGCTTTGCAAATTATTAAATATTTTACCACTGATATCAAAATATATATTTTCCCTTGTAGTCTTTGTGGTTTATAATAAAAATCACTTTAGGATGAATTTTGAGATACATAATATCAATACAAGGAATAATTCTAATTTCCATCAACCTTTGTCACATTTGACAATTTATCAAAAAGGTCCCTTTATATGCATATTAAGATATGTAACAGTCTTCCACCTGAAAAAACATTTGTCTCATAATATTAAGAAATTTAGACCATTTCTGAGAAGTTTTCTTCACCAACATTCATTTAACACATTGGACAAATATTTCAATTATGGAGTAGTTGTATGATATATTTTAACAGTAAATTGGTATTCATTATTCTGTCCCTGGTATAAAATTTTGAGGTATGTTGTCACATGTAAGACAAATTTTATATATAATAAGACTACTACTTTTTTCTAATTTTCATTTTATTTTACATTACATTAAGGATGCTATTGTAGCATTACATAGTTTTGCTTATTGTAAATAGTATTTGTTAATTCCCTCTTGTTACTTATAACGAATTCTATATTTGTATAGAACAAGGATATTTATGTATGTCTATATGACTGGTTCTCTACCCCTTGGTAGTCACTGACTATGGATCTTTGGAATGAAATGAAAATGAAAGAAACATATATTTCTAGCAAGCTGTGGAGCCAACACAGTAATACAAAAGCACCCCCAGGCTTTAAATTAAAAGCAAGAAATTAAGAGTAAACTTCTGGCCAATGCCCACAGATGCCCAGAAGAAAATTGGTTGGTTGAAGGTTCCCAGGCTGTGCCTGCTTGTCCTGATATTATTACTATAAAGATGAAGATTAGTCTGGAAAAATGATGGAATGAAACTGACAAGCAGAATATCCAATTCTGGTGTCAACCTTTTTGCCACAAATCTCACATGGACTGGCTTAGTTTCCAAACCAGGCCTCCATAGTGACCTGCCTACAACATTTGTCTAAATAATATTGAACATTTAGTTTTTACATAACAGAAAACACCATTTTCATTTCAAAGACCAAGTGGTTAGTGCTGTTCAGACACCTGTCTATCTTTTGTTCTGAGAATCATAATAAACTTAAAAATGCACTCTGAGGATAACATGCAGACTTTCTAATAAATGCAGGTGGTACATCCACTAACTACAGTAACCACTCTGCCTTAAAAGCTTGACTGGAAAATTTGAGAAGAGGAAGAGTAATGAAGCAGTGGAACAGTTACATCGGGATGCTGCAGTTTATATTGGATGCTAATTAAAGTGTGTATACTGATATAGACAACACAAAAACATTACTTCAGATTTGTACATATAAATGTGCTTGGAAGAAGCAGTGAAGAAATGAAAGTTGATTATAACGTCCAAACTATACAACCGTATGGTAAAGATATAAAAGTATACTGACAATCTCATTTTAAAGGAGATTATTTGATGCTGCTTAATAAATTTGAAATTATGAGATCATCAAGAATCAAGTAGGACTGCACATGAATAATAATGCTAATGACTTTACTGTTATGTTTTGTGTTCGGAGTTACTTCATAAAATGTATTCATTATTCCTACAGGATACATTGAAGAAAAAAATTTTTTTTATGAATCACTGACGGAGAATTACATCAGAATCAGTTCAGTCTGAAAGAAAGTGTTCGGTGTGCAAAGTTCGACATAATGAAGGAATCTGTACTTGATCACAAACCTTTCAAGATCCCAGCTGGTAAATTTTATCCCTTAAAATAAGAATTCTTGGGATAACCTGGTCTGTGGGAGTATGGGAACGTTTCTGAAAGCATGGCATCCACATTCACTGACAGCCCTGTGTTTTTTCTCATGTCTAGTGTGTGATAACTGTTATCTACGTCCAGTTGTTTGTACCATAGGACAATTCACTGAAATGCCCCAGCATGATTACAATCGTCAACGACTGGAGGGAGGTAGCCCATAACCAATTGACATACATGATAAGCACAGACTAAGCGCAAACAAATAAACAGTTGGAGATAACACTTCATATCCACGAATGTTTTACCGAGTGCCTGCTTGTGGATACAAGCAATATGGATGCAAGGCTCTTATCGAAACCCTTTCCTGTTATGTTCGTCATATACAAACACTTAACCTAAAACTACATTTGGAAATGTTTATAGCATTACGCTCGCACTCTTAGTTGTAAATATTAGTTTTAACACAAATCAAATTCGGATCCAGGTAAGTGTCGGAAGTATAGGGCGTAGTCGACGGACTGAACAATCCGCGGTTCGAATCCGTATAGGGAAAAGGAGTATTTTCTGTTCTTCAGAACGTTCGACCTGCCCTTTGGGAACACTCAGCCTCCTGTTCAACGGGTACCGGTGTTCTTTACGGGGATAAAGCGGCGAGGAAGTGAACTTGGCCATTCAATTCCATATATTGCCGCGGATAAGAATAAGTAGGGCTACTCCTCCCACACGCAATCATGCCATGGAGAGGGAATTTACCATTTCACTTCTTCACTGTCACGGGGCGTTATTCATGAAAAAACATATACGTCCGTTTATACTGTTGTGTTACTCTGTTAAGCGCCCCATTGTGAATTCTACTGTAACATCCTTTTACCGGAAATTTTAAATCTGTTCAAAGGGTTGCAAGCTTGTTACTGCCCACTGAACGACCTTTCAACGATATCACATCAGTACATTCTCTTGGAATAGGACACTTCGATTAGTGGGTAAGTTTTGGTAATGGGGGAAGTGTAATGTTGAACTATTGTCCACCCTACCGGCTGTTAACAGATGACGAATGACGAAGCGAAAGCGCGGATTTTAATCAGCTGTGAAAACAATAAAGAAGAGTACGAGTGCAATTTCTGGAGAGAGTAATATAGTTTTAATTGAACATAATCGAAGTCAGGCACTTGAATTTCTAACATAGAATGTTGTGTACGAAAATGAATCAAACTGCTAAGACTTTGTTAATAGCTGAGGTAGTGTAGAACATGAACTGAGATCACGTAGGTCCTAATCTATACTATATATGTAAGAATGTGAACGTTTTGATAGCGATTGTTGTGTGTGTTTATTTGAACTCTTGAGCCAAAAATGAGAACTACCTTCACGTAAATACTGCAGTGACATTTCAGGTGGCTAGAATGACTGTGTGAAGCAAACACAAAGCTGGCGAATTGTCTGTAATACATATGAAAATGGTGGTAATATGACACCTCTCCGGATGATGGAGGCAGCACACTGAAATGCCGGTACACTTCCATCAGACCACACGTTATCACAAGTCAGAAAACAGCACTCTTCACGGGCCACCGTATGTTGTCTGTAAGGTAGGAATTACATTTTTAAGTTTTTACTAAAAGGAGTTGTGTAGAAGGTAGGTCTATACAAGAGATGCAAGATGTCGACCCTCGATTTTCCCTCTCTTTTCTTCCGGAACGAGCTGAGCATTTGAAAATTGAACGCGATGTAAACCTGTTATTTCCTGGATATTTACTTCAGGTGTTCCAGTCTTCAGTTCAAATGAAATATTATGCTTATTGGCTTATTTCTGTTTGTCACTACAGTACCGCAACAACAGTATTTTGTTAGACCGCTTCTGACGCGCATAGAATATATTAACTAATTAAGGGCTATGTCTAAAACTCTTCAGAACTCTACAGATCTGGGCATACAAAATAATAATTTTGCCATTTGTGTTACTAACTTTGAAACATAATCTCTCACTTTACACGAAGAAAGTAAATTACTAGATTAATGCATTTGGAATTGTGAATGTAGCAAGCTGAAGTTTTAATATGAACTATCTTCTTCTTTAGGTTTCTGTGACCGTGCATCGTGAGCAAATTGTGAAGTGAGAGAGAAAACCAACAAGATGCAACAGTTAGATGTTTATTTTCAAAATATCTCAACATGTTTCGGGCATCATTATGCCCATCTTCAGGACCCCACAAGGCAGCGCCCCACAACCGCTACCAACCACATCCAGCAGAACCAGCGCAGCACACCACATGCAGTAACATACGTCTTGTTCTCCTGAAGATGGGCATAATGATGCCCGAAACATG
>Ga0131853_10023518_pt1 | contig 11125 bp, 4 predicted proteins | sample TergutLab28metaG_FD_92764 | JGI IMG/M metagenome (GOLD analysis project Ga0131853, IMG submission 92764) | Labiotermes labralis P1 segment gut microbial communities from Petit-Saut dam, French Guiana - Lab288 P1 (version 2) (version 2) | ecosystem: Host-associated > Arthropoda: Insects >...
AGCGACTTGTGCCACTTACAGCATAAACTGATTGGTTTTTATAACCGAGATGAAAAGTGTTTACAGCGCGGTACGGACTGGGTCTTTAAATAAAGCGGTCTGCGCTTCGTCTTTAAAGGGTTACATATTAAATTACGTAATAATGATACCAGACTGATGTTTGTGTGTGTCTTGGACATTTATAAAAACAATTAACAACTTTCAACTGTGGCGGCTTATTTTACATATTTAGGATCACAATAGTGTAATTTATGGCAATCAATTTTATGTATTTTAGTATTTCAATATATTGGGTATTTCTATAAGAAGGGCAGAACCTAGACTGCCATGTTGGCTTGCGCACCTTTCCTGTAATGACTTCCTGAGGACGGCACATCAGTGTCGAAACATGCAACAGTCGACATATGTCACAAATAGTGTGAAGCAGAGCGCATATTTTGAACCATATATTGATATATGCGCGGTAAAAACAACTTAAATTTTCGTGACCAAATTACGCTGAATTATATTTGAGCACACTCTCAAAGTTGTGTACACTTACAGGCTTCTGCGAGCGTACTGTGAGAAAATTCAATACGAGATATTTCCCACAGGCGGGGACGCTCTGGTATAGAAACCCGGTCTCGGATGAAACTCAAACGAGGCAAAATGTAGAACCAGTACATGTCCAGCACGTAGCACGTAAGATGTGGGAGAGTACCGACAGGTAATGCGCGGTCTGAGGGTACTCTGGAGGTGTCGTGATTTATAGTGAGGATAACGACAGAATTAAAGAATTGGATCTTCTGAATTCTTTAAACAATACAGTTGAATGCAACCGACACTGCATCAAGCCGAATAGCTAATAGAATTGCAGGCATTCTGTGAGAACAGCAGGCCCTAGCCTGTTACAGTCCTCACTGCGTGGACTACACCGCATGGCAATCTGTCCGATCAAAATCGGAAACTATTACGAACATGAAGACTGGGGATTACAAAGTCCAGACGGTTAATCCTGTATGAGGAGTTATGCAGTATGTATCTCCACCTAACGTGACTTCTTATATAGAATCGTGTCTTTAAAGCAAATTCACACCAGAACCTCAACTCTTTTCCACCATCTTCATCTTCATCCTCAGAGGAACAACTCCATATTAACATCCGACATTAACATAACAGTATGTCGTAAGTTGGTGTGCTTTCTCCTTCCAGAAGATGACCACGTGATGGTCGGAACATTTTGAGGCTATGGTGTAAATTTATTAAAAGACACGTACATAAAATTCTGTACTGTGATGGTATTTTATTTTGATTTGCGAATTCGGCATTAATTTGAAAACTATGTGAAACGAATACATTATGTAGGTAAAAATGCATATTTCTGAACACTAAAGCAGGCGATCCACATAGTGAACGTATGTTCTTTACGTAATTAAATTTATGTTGAAAAAACACGATAAATACAACAATAAACAGAAATGTGTTCAATTTGTAATGCCATAACTTTTAATGTTCAAGACATGTCTTCAAAATTATTCTCTTACCGTGTGATAGACGTGTGGTGTCCGACAATTTGAGAATAACAAGATTTCTAAATCTTACATTTGTTTAGGTATAGTATTGATACTCAAGATAATTTATAGAGCTTGTACACTGTCCATAAACACAGCAGAACCATAAGCTAAAGATCTGTCCAAACATCAGCGTTCAACCCTCAGTTCATTTGTTGGAGTCAATGATTGCAGCAGATAATTTCGTTCTGATGTTCATATCTGACAAATGCACACACCCACTGTCTTTTCCATCCGATGATTATATTAAAACAGAATAATATTGCGAGATACAACTTATAAGTATAATAGTAACTGAGTTTCAGCTTGGGTGACCGTAGGGAGGAACGTCAGTTTTGGTATACTTAACGGTTCATATCCAGCATGAACCACGTATCTAACCATTTTGACATTCAGGTGACCGTGCATCGTGATAAATTCTTATAATAAAACCAACTAGATGCACTAATTTCTCAAATTTATTTTTGAAATAAAACTCTACATGTTTCGGACAGTTCCTCTGTCCATCATCAGAAGTTTTTTTTTGTACACACAGCAATGGTATATGTCATACAGGTTTGCAGGATCAGGACGAAACGTCCTGATCCTGCTCGCAAACTGTCAGCAAACCTGTATGACATACACTCGTACCATTGCTGTGTGTACAGTGAAGAACTGATGATGGACAGAGGAACTGTCCGAAACATGTAGAGTTTTATTCCAAAAATAAATTTGATAAATTAGTGCATCTGGTTGGTTTTATTATAAAAATTTATCTAACAATGCATTACACAACTTATTGGCTTTATGAAGTCTTCTGAATTTCTTTCTGTGTACAAGTTTTCACTCCACATATAATTAAGTACTTTACCAGTATTTATTTAGGTCACTGTGTTCACGTTCAGTGGGTTGGTGTGCACACCCTGGTCAGATGATGTTCCCCTCCCCGGTGACCTTAGCACATGTTGAAATTCTAGACCAGTGATCCCCAAACTTCTGATTTTCGACCCCAGTTAGGTTCAATCTGGATCTGTCAACTTCTTGTGTTCATTTGAGCAGTATTCACATGATTTATCTGTAGGGTACACTGAACAGGTTACAGACATTTTGAGACACTGACGGTGTCACAAACCGCAAATGAATATGTAATAAGCCCTTTAACTAAAAATGAAACCGCTAAGTAGAGGAAAGTAGCAGACGATACTTAGCTTCAGTTTCACTTATTTATTTGTTGTACCTATTCTGAACTGCTGTAATTCTCAAAGTAATTGAGCTAAATTTCACACAACATGCAAGATAAAATTTACATGTTTTACGTTGGCTATATAAAATAAACCTGTCAATAGTAACATTTCAAATTTCATTCTCAAAACTCTTCCCGTGACATTCTGGTTGACTTCTTAATCAAAAGTTTGGGGGATCGCTGTCGTCATTTTTCATTTGTCCCTGTGTTCATTTGCCGCTGTATTTCTGTGTGCACAGTATATTTGTTTCTGTGTCTGTTTAAATGTTCTGAACTGGAAGGTAATGTTGTAAGATTAAATATAGATTATGAATTAGACATATAAACATATCGGTAATGTGAGTTTCACTTATTTCATTTCAGCACATCACAAATTTCCCTCCTGATCCTTACCAAACTTAAACCCACTTTCCAGTTACATGACTGTGCATATATAATGATAGCCCTCGTTTTACCAACTTGATGCACAAATTCTTTATTTTAATACATTTATTATACTTCTCTAAATGTTTAGAGCACTTTTGTGCTCATCTTCAGGAGGACAATTGTGTTAATACAGCATCTGGTATTGTCAGGGTGACTGTTCAGTACACAGGTTACGACAGGACTGTCGTAACCTGTGTACTGAACAGTCACCTAAAGACAGTGACGATACCACATGCTGTATTAATACAATTGTCCTCCTGAAGATGATCACAACAGTGCTCGAAACATGTAGAGGAATGTAATAAATGTATGAAAATAAAGAATTTGTACATCAAGTTGGTATTAAAAAAAAAGACTATCATTATGTTAGGATGCACGGTCAACAGAACGTAAAATAATGTGCGTGTACATTTTCATTGCGCTCATTACAGGCCTGACTTCCACGGAGACATCGTCACAAGAGAATAAAAAAACAGTCCATATTGGTGGAAGATCCTATAGAGAGGAGCAAAACGTGCTGGCTGCAACCAAATTAGAGATTTAGTGCTGCTTCTTCAGTGTTCATATGGTATTAAGCAAATGAATTCTGGGCACGACTTCCTATTTCAGCCTTCCAAGCCTGTAGAGCTTGTCTTTTGGTGTTTTAATTAACCTTTTAAAGCCTAGCGGCTTCTTTATGTACCACCAGCTTTAACATTCAAATTTATAGACGGTGCTAGCTGTGCGTTGAGTGTTTTGTGCGGATCTGAGAACAGACAGCGACATTTGCTTTATACATCATAAAGTGACTGGGCTTTATAACAGTGGTGGAAAGTGTTCACAGCGCGGTACGGACTGATTCCTTATGTAAGGCAGGTTAAATCACATAAATATACGAACCAACAATAAAACAGAACACCGCTCACAGACTCGCGTGTTTCGCACATGCGCAGATAGGCACAAAACCTAATGCCAGCTGAGTCAAAGTTCCTTTCTTGTGTTTTCCAGTATGTTACAGTTATCATGTCACTATCATCGCCGTTAAAATCACACCATTTTAACTGTAAGCTTTCTTGGACATAAAGGTAAGTAAAAGGTAAAGTTCACCCCAGAACAAGCCACGAAGGCCCAGAGGGAGAGTGGAGGTACAGCTCCACTCTTTCCTTAACCACGGCGCTAGATGTGGGTGGGTGGTCAATGCCACGCCCCGGCCGCTTTACCTCCGGCAAAGACCCGGTAACCATTATATGGGAGGCTGGGTAGGCCCCTGGGCCGGTCTGGACAGGTGCGAAAAATCTCGCCCCTACCTGGATTCGATACCCGGACATAGATCTATTATTTAAGTGCATGTTCTTATTGCGTTAGATTTGTATATTACAGCTTCAAATTTCGCACCGCCGATGTGTTTGTAGGTTTTGACTGAAAAGGAAACATGCAGCAAAATTTACATTATTGAATATATTGTTGTGTTTTGACTGAACGACGTTTTAGTTAATAAATATATAGGCCTAATTGTCATCTTAATTGTATCTGTCATCAGTAAATGTCCAGTTGTTAGTCCACTCATCCCTAACCTGCACAATACATTAACATCAGCATAAGGCTTATATATTGGCCCATCTACCCGCTGTACTCAGAGGCACGGAGTTCGTGTGGTCAAATGTTTGCCTCTTCAGACAATTGAGCCCGACTTTCCGGCCGTTTTGCCCGTAGCCAAGTTCCTACATTGACTTAGCTCTCCTGGTAATTTTAAAATTAATGAATACATCGTTTTTTACGGGCTGCTGCGTAACACAGGGATGGCCAGCCACCGTCTACTGACCATATATACACACATATGCATATATTGTTTAACTGATAGAAAAGAGTGACTATTGTCATCATTATCACTGCTGTTTAATCTCTTCCCTTGTTCTGGTTACAGCATTAAACGCCATCATTTCACACTAATAGTGGGGTAAATATCGGTCATGAAACCACAACTATGGTAGTATGGATTTATGATGGTATTTAATAGCAAAAAAATAACTACATGTTTCGGCCAATAGCGGCCTTCTTCAGGTTATTACAATTTTGCTCAAAGAGTATCATATATATATATATATATGCCTATATTGCGAGGTGATGCTGAGATCTCATCATCGTTACGCGTTACAATCAGTTTATTTAGTGGGAAGTCTAACGGTCAATGACTGGTAGGATGTAAGTTTATGGGTAGGTATTGTGAGGGGGGGGGGTTGTTTGGGGGCCGTGATAATTAGGTTGGGTTGTCTATGGTATTCAATTGGGTTGGGGGTATGTGGTTAGTGGTTTAGTATGTTTGACGTCTTCTGGGTTCTCTTCGGGTTTGTTCTTCTCGGTGGGGGGATTTTTGGCCTCAGGTTTCCATTGTGTGTGTGTGTGTGTGTGGCTTGGCGCGTTTGGTGTGTCTACAGGAGAGAAAAAACATTTTAACAAATGAGAAATAATGTAGGGAGGGTAGACTAATGTGGCGTGTGTCTCATTTCATACGTTCGCTGCAAGTCGCTGATATCCCGTGATGTTACATGTTACACTCGGTAACAATTTAGTAATGGCCACTTACGTTAAACTGTGGGCCCGGTAGCTAAGTCGCTATAGCGACTGGCTACGGGCTGGACGGTCCGGGATTGAATCCCGGTGGGGACGAGATTTTCCGCCCGTCCAGACAGGCCCTGTGGCCCACCCAGCCTCCTGTACAATGGGTACCGGGTCTTTCCCGGGGGTAGAGGCGGCCGGGGCGTGGTACTAACCCCCCACCGCCATCTAGTGCCGAGGTCGTAGAAAGAGTAGAGCTACACCTCTACTCACCCCAAGGGACTTCGTGGCCTATAAAAAGGGTGAAAACTACCACCATTTACGCTAAACTGGCAGACACGCTGATACAATAAAGGATGGTCCTCCAGCTGGTGTTTGGGCCTTGAAATTGGAAAAATTCTTTGGGAAAACCTGGACTGATGTGGCACAGGTACAGTGCTAGCAGATGTCTCTTGAGGACACACAAATGAATCGTACAGTGCCGTAGGATACAATGCTTTGCTGGAAACATTAAAGCAGCATTGCTTAAAAGACTTGAATTACGTTACTGGTTAAGTTGCTACTTTGCAATTAATGACGTTTTGGGTCAAACCTATGACATGTTTGCAGAAACACGCTGTGGAACTTACAAATGCATGAATGCACTGCACGTACCACGATGACAGTTGCAATTATTGGTAAAAGGATCAAAACCACGTCAAAGTAGTTTCCAGATATTTACGTCCGATAGTTTCGAATTTCTGCCCGCACTCAGTGCAGAACACACAGCCAGTGATGTTTTGCCTACGCTCAATAACAATCCACTGTTCGAGAGATATTAGCAGACATACCACACAGTACCAGCTAAATGCGCGGGAATACGGAGCAATATTTTAACTACTTTAATCTGCTCATTTCCTGTAAATTTGTTACCACAATTTATTCCACCCCCAATTCACTCTGCACTCATTCTCTGCTTTCGTTACAGTGTAAGCAGATTAGGAAACGAAGCGCATTCTAATCGCCGTGATCTGACTTGTGCACATACACTGTATTGTGCACTTTCACTGTATTGTCTTAGTTCCATAAGCCTACGTGTCTGTGTGCAGTGACGTGGCAATTCCCACTTTGTTCACGCGTTTAAATCAAGATATTTTACAAACATCTACAGAATTGAAATAAAGTTCACTCGTGGTTCAGTACCACATGTACAGTTTTCCTAAACAGGTCGTAAAGGCGGTGTGTTAGGTAGTTTCTCGGTTTTATCATTCCTGACCGTAGATCAGTGTGAATGTTTAATTACATGGCGTACAATTCGCAGCTGTAGGGCACCATATTGTATTTAGATCTCTCTTGCTCTGTTGTTTGCATTGGGTTCGAGCCCTTACGGTCCCGATGCACCTAGGCCTTATAGACCGGCCCTTCGTGCCCCACAACCTGATGTCAGCTCAGGAGAGCCCAGTCCCTTTACTAAAGTTCCAGATGGCCCCCAGAATTAAAATCTTAATATCTTCTGGGTCCAAGAAAGGAACCCAGATGTACTATCCTTTTCTCTGAAAAGTCCCAGCAAGAGAATCCCCTCCAGGTTTCCCAATGGGGCCCCTGTGAAAAGATATGTCCGTATCCAGAGCCTTTCTTAATATATCTTCCAGGTCCCCAGTAAAGGAGCCTTCCCCAGAGGCCCTCCGCACTGAGCCCCCTCAGAGAGAAACGCTCCATTCCTAGAGCACCCTTCATCCGTCTCACAAAGTCCCTGGTAGATGAGCCTCCTTCCAGGTTCCCCAGTGCGGCCTCTATGGGAAGTGATGCCCATCTCCAGAGCCTTTTATACCTATTCTCCAGGGTCTCCAGCAAGGAAGCCCTCCCTCCAGGTTCCCTTCACAGAAATCCCATAAAGAGAGACGCTCCACCTCCAAAGCCCCTTTCAGTCCCCAGTAGACGAGCCCACCACAGGTTGTCCAACTGAGCCCCCATGAAGAGAGATGTCCGTCTCCAGAGCCTTCATTTCATAACCCAGGATCCCCAGTAAACGAGCCCTCCCCTCTGGCTCTGTTACATTACCTATAATTGTCCCGTCAAAGATAAAACTTTGGCAAAATGTCGCAACAAAATATGTATTTTTTTTTTTTTGTATTTTCTCCTCAAGGTTTCTGAAGTTTTCTTCAACCCAGGCAGAAAGTAGCGAGAGGCAGATTTAAGCGAGTCACCTTGTAAAGTGGCTTGTTGCTTCTGTTAGACAGGCATTAGTAAAAAATCTCAAATATAAGATTTCACAAAAACTGGCCGCCGAGCTTTTCCATGCGGACGGACAGACAGATATGACGGAGTCGCTAATCGCTTTATGCAATTGTCTTGCGAACGCACCTAAACTGAACGCACTATAGGAAAGTCATCTTTGTCGATAGGTCTATGAGTATTTGACAGAAGCCATCCCGTTGTGTAGTAACAAATTTGTATCATGTATTATATATACCGCCAAGCTCCGCCATAGCCGGTCCCAAGACCGGTTGGGAAAGGGGGAGGGTTAATGGATGACTAGGGTCCTGTGGAGGCACTCATGCCGAGTAGGTGTCTCTGGAAATGGCAGGAAATGCCCAAACTGACAATTGTTCAGCATGACCATCAAATCCTACACATCAGGAGGATTGGGGGGGGGGGGTGTAGGCGAGTATCCGGCGCCTTAAAACCGGACCCTCGGCTAAGGCATGGTAACCCTGACAGAAGAGTCCCTGGCCCTCCAGGTTAGGGGTTGGGCGCTAGGCCAGCCACCAATCCCCGGAAAAATTTAGCCGCTAAAAAGTCTCAATCAAGGAAGTTCGGATGGATAAATGGACAAAGACTAAAGCGAGTTAAACGGAATACGAAACTATGGATAAATATTGGCACGTGGAATGTCATGACAATGCTCAAACCAGGTAAGATGAAAGAAATAGCTGAACGAATACTTAGTACCCAAATACAGATCATTGCATTGCAAGAAATTAGATGGAAAGGGCATCAAAAATAAAGAAAAATAAGTATTCTCTATTTTCATTTTATTTTCATTTTATTGCCGTGCAAAGTATTCTCTATATCGTAGCTGTTCCCAACAAAGGATGGGGCAACTTGGAACTGGATTTATGGTGAGAAAAGAAGTTGAAAAGAATATTATGTCCTTTTCTCCAATAAATGAAAGAATATGTATACTTAGAATAAAAGGAAAATTTCATAACATAACACTAATCAACGTTCACGCCTCGACCGAAGAGAAGATAGAAGAAGAAAATGATAAATTTTATGATGATCTTCAAAAAACATATGACAGATCACTGAAGCATGATGCTGTAATGATTTTAGGAGACCTAAACGCTGAAATAGGCAAGGAGAAAGCCTATGAATGTGTAACAGGAAAGAATACACTACAAGACGTATCAAATCAAAATGGAGAAATGGTATGTAATTTTGCAATTGAGAATAACTTGACAGTAATGAGTACTCAGTTCCAACACAAAACAATTCATAAAGGAACTTGGATCTCGCCTGACGTAGCTACAGTAAACCAAATTGATCACATACTTATAAACACAAACAAGAAAAAAACAGTACAGGATGTACGGACCCTAAGAGGACCCAACTGTGATTCTGGCTATTTTCTTGTCAAAACTATAATAAAACAATGGCTCATAATAACACCTAGAAGAAATACAGAGAATAGAAAACAGTGGAATTTGGATAACATTAGAAACCCAGTAAAATTAAAGCAATATAGACAGATGATATATGAAAAGCTCATCCAAAAAATTGAACAAAAAGAAGTAAATCATGAATGGAAAAATATAAAAAGTGTACCGTATTAGAATCGGCTGAAGAAATTATCAAAACACGAGAAAAGCAAATCCGCAACGAGTGGTGGGATGAAGAACGTAAAGAGGCCATCTTAAAGAAAAATATTGCCAGAAAGAAATGCTTACAGGCAAGAACCAGAACAACCCAAGAACAATATACACAAGCAAGAAAAGAAGCTAATAAGATCTGTAAAGAGAAAAAAAAGCAAAGGTTAAATAATAGGATAAAACAAATAGAAGAAGCACATAAACAAAATGAAACAAGAAAGTTTTTTTTAAGGGCAAACGAACATTCCAAAACGATAGCTCTCCTCCCATATTTACTTGTAAAGATGAAAGTCGTACATTAACAACAGATAAGCAAGAAGTTCTGGATAGATGGAAACAATATTTTGCAGATCTCATGAAGACGGATAAGATGATCGCCGATCAAACCCAAAAAGAAAGCTTCAAAGAGAATGAAACAGAGATAGAACAGCCTACTTATAAACAAGTAAGTGATATAATAACAAAATTAAAAGAGAATAAATCCCCAGGTACAGACAATATACTTGCGGAACTAATTAAATATGGAGGATATATACTAAAATATAGAATGTACAAATTAATATTACTAATCTGGAATAAAGAGCAACTACCTACAGAATGGCTGCAAGGGATAATTTGTCCAAAATTTAAAAAAAGGTGACCGAGCAATATGTTCCAACTACCGACCGATCACGTTACTTAACATGGCGTATAAGATATTCACAATTCTTCTGAACAACAGACTGTCAAAAATGGTGGGCTCTAAACTGAGTGAAGCTCAGGCGGGATTTAGACCGAATAGATCAACATTAGACAATATATTTATTGTACGTCAGACATTTAAAAAATACCATGAATACAAAATAGATCTCCATAATATTTTTGTTGATTATCTACAAGCCTTCGATTCTATCAATAGAAATCAAGTAATAGACAGTCTAAATGAATATAATATTCCATCCAAGTTAATAAAATTAATAGCTTTAACCCTCTCAGGAAAAAGCGCAATGGTAAAAATAAACAATGAACTCATTGGAAAATTTGATTTTCAAACAGCGGTAAAACAGGGTGACCCCTTAGCAGCTCCACTCTCTAGTATTGCCACGGACTCTGTATTAAAGGAAACGGAATTGAGAGGAAACATCTGCACCAGACTAAGGCAAGGCACTGCTTATGCAGATGATATCTTAATAACTGCTAGAACAACACAAGCAATGATAGACACATTTGTAAAATTGAAAAATGAATCTCTAAAATATGGCCTAACAGTAAATGTACACAAAATAAAATATCTGAAATATTCCAGGCGACAAGAGCAATTAAAAGCCATAAATGTTGAAAACAAAGAAATTGAACAAGTTAGATAATTTAAATATCTTGGCTCAACAGTAAATACAGACAGTAAAACAGAAGAGAAAATAAGGGAAAGGATTGCTGTTGGAAATAAAGCCTTCTTTGCAAATAAAAAGATATTTCAAAGCAAGCTTATATCTAAAAATGCAAAACTGAAATTATACTTCTCAGTAATTAGACCAGTAGTCACATATGCATGTGAAACATGG
>Ga0131853_10023519_pt1 | contig 11125 bp, 6 predicted proteins | sample TergutLab28metaG_FD_92764 | JGI IMG/M metagenome (GOLD analysis project Ga0131853, IMG submission 92764) | Labiotermes labralis P1 segment gut microbial communities from Petit-Saut dam, French Guiana - Lab288 P1 (version 2) (version 2) | ecosystem: Host-associated > Arthropoda: Insects >...
ATACATCCATCTTCAGGAGCTTGCGACTACTTGGTGCGTTATTGTGTAGGCTGTATTGTGCTGACTTGAGGTGTGTTGGTGTTATGTAGCGGGATTGGCTGTTGGTGATGTGGTATCCGAGTGTAGGCTGAGCCACTACTCGCTACATAACACCAACACGCCTCAAGTCAGCACAATACAGACTACACAACCAAGTAGTCGCATGCTCCTGAAGATGGATGTATTAACATCCGAAACATGTTGAGCAGTAAACTGACATAATTAAGCAAGTGTCATCAAGTTGGTCTATCTTTATTCAAGTATTTCAGGATGTTACATCTCAGACATAAAGCCACCTGCTGAGCTCAGAGAGATATCACGGGCGTGTGTGTGTGCGCGCGCGTGTGTGTTTGTGTGTATGTACGTGCGTTTGTACATGTGCTTGTGTGTGTGTGTGCGTGTGTGTGCTCGTGTGTGCATTTGTATGTGCGCGTGTGTGTTCGTGTATGTGTGTGTGCGTGTGTGCGCGCGTATGTGTTAGTGTGTGCATGTGTGTATGCGTGTGTGTGTTTTTGTGCCTGTGCGTGTTTTGAGGCTTTCGCTGCAGTGTAAATTTGATCTTCGCTATTCTTGGATGTAGTTAGTTCACAAGTATCAATAAAATGTAGCCAAACACAACTTTTAATGTTTATATTGCTAAGAGGTGGTTTACATAACTTGTCTTAACAACTACATGTTTCGGCCTGCATATCGGCCATCATCAGGTTGTGCTCTGTCTTCTTATGAAGTGAACTGCACACATGCAGTGTTTCTGTTTACGACGAGATATCGTTCACATCTACAGGGGTGCTGATAAGTCCATAGTCAAATCAAGAAGGAAACAAGTAAATATTTCTGTCAGAATGGTGCGAATTTCCTTCGGCGCCTTGCCTTGCAGGGGGAAAAAACTTGATGACAGCTAGCGTCTGGATGTTGTTGAAATCGCGCGCGTCCCTGACACGCTTCCGAGCTTGTTTCCTTCCTGGTCGGGCTAAGGACTTATCAGCACCCAGGTATAAATTTTTTGTAGTTAAATAATTACATTTGCATTTGAATTAAAATATTCTAATATAAGAATTACTCAATATAAAAATGTAACCAATACAGGATAAAATTTTGGATGTGGGGGTCCCCGTAGCGGGGGGGGGGGGGGGGTGGTATAGTGTCAAACTGGTGACATTTTTTTTGACGATGTTAGTTTCTTGATGCGTGGGATCTGACCAACACAACGGCGATATCTCACCTGATAAGGTTGTTGGTTATTAGACAACGACGTTTTCTGACAACCTGTTAACAAACCTTCTTCTTGGTCTGCTTGACCCTTAAAACGGGACCAACATTTTGCCTTGAAACGTCGGTGACCACCAATTTCTTCTTCTTCTTCTTCTTCTTCCATTGGCACTACAGCCCACTGTGGGCTTTGGCCTGTCGAACAATGTCCTTCCATTATTTCCTATCTGCCACCAACTCTCTCCATCTTCTCACTCCCAGCACTTTATCTCTTTCTACTTCCTCTTTCCATCTTATCCTGGGTCTTCCCCTTCTCGTCCCTTCCAGTTCTTCAGTGATGATTTTTTTGGGCATCTTCTCCTTCTCCATTCTCTCTAGGTGACCTAACCAGCTTATCCTTTGCCCTTTTATCCATTTTACTATATTTTCTCCTTTGCTCATCTCTTCTAGGGTAACTATCAATTTACGCTGCTTAATATCCAAGACATCTCTTCTGCTGCGCGTTTCTCAGAAAACTGTTAAGTTTGTTTTGAGTGTGGGTGTGTTTTATGTGCGAAGATAAAGTGAAATCGCTGTATTTGTGACATTCTAAGTATAAATTTATCTGTTACCTCATAATTAAAAAATCGATTATATCATAATTTTGTTTGAAGCGAAAAGTCTTTTGTACTGAGATATGCACTCTTCGGGGATGTTACTCGGCGTGTAGTGGTAATTTCTTACCGACGTTTTGGGACACCCTGTCGTTCTCACATTCAAGTGTCAAGAAATCCGAAGGAGAGCAGGTGTGAACTGCGTCGCGGCGGGAGCCTGAAATCACGACTTAGCGCCGCGACGCAGCAGATGGCTTCCGGAATTCAGTATCTTGTGAATTCAACTTTGATTATCTTAAGATGCATTATCCCCATTGTGTTTTATGCAAATTAGGGAGGGGTACGTACGTCAAAATACAACTGTCTTTGTATCTGTTTTGTTAAATCAAGTAAAATGACAGTTTTGACGTACCTACCCTCTCCTAATCAACTTTGATTTTTTTAAATCATTCTGAAACAACTGATGTACCCGCACTTTCGTATGACTTTTGTCTGTCTTCTGTCATGATTTGTATTTCAAGAACCTTACTTACTGTTAGAAGATTATAAAATTTAGGCAATTTTCTTTACTTTTCTCACTTTTTCTGAAACGTAGTGTAATAATAAACGCATGCCAGACTTTTATGTGCTTCATTCAATTTCAATACTTTTGGATTTCAATTAACTTTCCTAATGTCGTGTCCGAATGTAACTTTCCATTTCAGTCCATCCTGACTGCGAAATTAAAAAGGAAGAACGCGCCACGTTTCTCATTTAACTCGCCTCATTAAGCTCAACTTAGGTACAGGGTGTCCCACTCGATACCGAAGCCAGCATTTCTTTAATGAGGCTATTGCAACGACATTTGAAGCTGACTTACCTCACTGTGTAAGAAATGTGACGGCATCATAACATGTACTGGAAGTGGCCAACATTTGCGTCCCAACAAGATTGAACCCGGCGCGCCATATTTTGGAAAGTCCTTGCCAGTACATCTGCTGTCACTGCCTGAATTTCTTCGGTGATGATTGTTTTCAAGGCGTCTGTGGTTCGTGGCTTGTTTTGGTAAACTCTCCCTTTAAGATATCCCCATAAGAAATAATCAGACAGAGTCAGATCGGGCGAGTGTAGTGGCCAAAGTCACTTCGGTACGTACAGGCAAGGACTTTCCAAAATATGGCGCGCCGGGTTCAATCCTGTCTGAACGCAAATGGTGGCCACCTCCAGCACACGTTATGACGTCGTCACATTTCTTACACAGTGAGGTAAGTCAGTTTCAAATTTCATTGCAATATCCTCATTAGTGGTAAAATTATTAAAGAAATGCCGGGTTCGGTAGCGAGTGGGACAGACTGTATTAATTGTCCTGATGTCAATGAGGAGGTTGTCCTTAATCGTAAAGAAATCATACATTTCTCAGAATCTATAAATATACTTTTAGAATTAAGCGTCGCTTAACGACGGAGACACGTTGTGCGAAATGAGTCGTCGGGCGATGTCGTAGTTGTGCGAACGTCAATGGAGTGCACTGACACAAACCTAGACATTATAGCCTACTAAACACGCAGCCTATGTGGTATATAATATAATATAATATAATATAATATAATATAATATAATATAATATATGATAATATACAATATAATGTATATCATGTATCGTATCGTACCTATCATATCATATATAATATCATATCATATATCATATTGTTTCGTGTCACGTGTCACGTGTCACGTGTCACACGTCAGATGTCAGATGTCACACGTCAGATGTCACACGTAAGATGTCAGATGTCACGCGTCACACGTCATATGTCATATCATATCGTATCATGTATCATATCGTATCATGTATCGTATCATATCGTATCGTATTGTAATCTTATGGGACCACTGTTGTATATGCGTTCCGTCGTTAACCGGAACGTTGTTATGCAGCGCATGACTCTATCACACCGTAATAATGAAAGAACAGTAGAATGTTCGATCTGTAGGCGACACATCAGATCGGTACAGACCACCGCAGGAACTGCATATAACAACGAAGTTCACCTCAATACAAATGAAGTCCTAACCGATATATTTCTCATTCAGTTCATTTCAAAGTTTTGCCGCTACACATCGCCGTACGGCCCTACCGTCGTCAGGCGTGCGTGTCAAATTACTTGGTTAATTTAATTGCAATTTAACGTTAGAGTTATTAGTGATTTTAACAATCTCTGCGTACTGCAATAAGTAATTCGAGTCGAGCACTTGATGATGGTACGGACTGCCGCATAGCTTAGCGGTATAAACCTGCAGTAATCCGGGAAAGACTGTAACATGCAGTGGAATATAGTTGATATTGAAGCTTTTTGCTGAAATGTTTGGTTGGGAGGGGGGGGGACATTCATTACTTTTTCGCTTTTATTTGCTAAATGTGACATTTTGCCATAATAATTTTTCAGTTTTGTGGGCCTTTGTTTATCTACGTAATTAAAGCATTACATTTATTTACATGTCGTGGGGGCGTTTTAATTTTTCGAACATAAATATCACGTGACCTTCTGAGTTTTTGTTTCCAGTTTTGATACGTAACGCGTAGATTTTCATACATACATATCTGTATTTTTGCCTTTTTGTTTGTATGGGAATGATGCTTGGTCTGTAACATTAAGGGAGGAAAATAGGGTGAGGGTTTTCGATAACAGATGGCCGAGGAATATATTTAGACCTAATTGGATTGACGTCAGAGAAGACTAGCAAAACGTTTGCGAGAAGTTTCACGGGTTTAATTCGTCGCCACATTAGTTTGCAACAATAAAGCAAACATGAATGAGATGGACTGGACGTGTGGCACGAATAGGGGATTGATATGTACCTGCAACATTTTTATGGTCAGACTTGAAGCAGAGAGATCCTTGGCTTCGAGATAGGGTAGATGGGAGGCTGATATTGAATCAGACCACAAAGAAATAGGGTAAAGTGGCGCAGATAGAGACGAGCGGACACTTCTTGTGAACAGAGAACTGCGCTTTTTCTGGGTTACTACGCAGCCAGTACTGCTAATTCATTATCGACGTTTCGACACAACATATCGGCCCCATCTTCGAGGGTCAAGAATCCAAAAAAGAAACACAGTCGCTCTAGCATGGAATTTGCTCAAGGAAAAGTACGGGGGCGGTGGTAAGTTATCAGTAGCGTGGTGCCAGCCAATAGGGTTGATGTCAGTGGAAGGGAGGAAGGAGAAGTGTAGGAGAAGTTTGGACGACGCGGTAGCAAGACACAGGAAAATATCTACATAAGCCAAGCAGTAGAAGGGGAATAGGAAAAAGTGCAATATTTGATTAACCTTTTGACGCTTAATGTCAAATATAGTGGTCGTACCGCACCGCTAACCTCTAAAGTTGCACTTTATATATTTATTCAACAAATATAGGTACTGAATATTTTAAACATGGTATATACTCTCCGTTTTTTTCTCTTCAACGTGCAGTTTGTTTCATAATTCTAACGTATTTGGTTCCTGTATTATTCACATTTTATATACAGGGTGTGCTAAAATTTAAAAAAGAATTCCGGCGCCAAAAGGTTAATAAATGTATGCATACAAAAGTAAGTACAGTAGGAGGGGGAAAGTCGCAGCTCAGCGCTACGTATGGTACAAATACCACGTGCAGGCCCCACTCCAGGAGGAAGGAGAGTAGAGGACCAGAAAAATGAAGAGACAAAGTAGAAATAGGTGAAAGTGAAAAAAAAAAATTCAATGTATGGTTAATAAATATAAATAAAAGCGGAAATGTTGCGGGATCGATTCCCGAGTACTATGAGTACCAGGAATAGCTACTGGGAAGTAAGGGTGGCCGGTGCGTAGGGCTGACAACATTACTATATTCACGTGCCGATTGTCCTAAAATCTGGGAGCCTGGACCTACTGGAACCCTCAAGGCTTGTCCAGGCCTGTAATGGGATTGCTTTACATTTACATAAAGCGAAATAGGAGGTGGGAATCGTAGCCCGGCGCTACTCAGTGGTAAAAATACGAGGTACAGTTCCGGGAGACCAAAGGAAGATAATGGGGAATTAAGGACGGGAAAATAAGGAGGAAGGAAATTAGAAGTCTGAAGCAAGGGGTTAATAACTGAAACTAAAATGGAACGGATCACCTAAGAACAAAAATTATTATAAATGATGAAAAACTAGAACAAGTTAGCCAATTTAATTATCTAGGTTGCAGCATATCTTAACAATTTTCCAATGATATAGAATTTAAGTTAGCAAAATTTTTACAATTTTAGGTAATATTAAGAGAACTATTTTTAAGAAAGTGAAAATATACAACACACTAGTTATACCGACATTTTTATATGGTTCAGAAAATTGGTCTCTAACAGCCTTACAAAGACGAAGAATTGAAGCGGCAGAAATGAAGTTACTGAGACCCCTGACAGGCTACACTCTTTATGACCACAAAACAAATGACTACATACGCCGCGAACTACAGATTACAGGCATACTAGACAAGATAGATGAATAAAGACGGAACTGGCTTTCACACTTGCAAAGAATGACACAAAACCGAATCCCTTTGAAATCATACCGCTACAGACCACAAGGAAGGAGAACAACTGGAAGACCGAAGAAGCATTCAGCTGTAACTGTGGAGACGGAACGGATCAAAGGGCCCAGTCCTTGATGTTTATGATGATGATGATGATGATGATTATGATGATGACATATAGTATCTGGGTAAGAACAGAGGTATAACGGTACTTTAGGGGTATTAATGCAAGGGGATAAAAAGGGTACCTATATGCAATGACACGAAGCAAATAAAGTAAAATGGGAAGAAGAAGAAGAAAAAGAAAAAGAAGAATTGGCAAATACAGTAAACAGGAAAAGAGGAGAGACAAACCGCAGTGGAAATAGAAGTGAAATGGAACGAAGGGGGGAAAAGGAAGCAGACTGAAGGAGAAAGTAAGGAAAGCTGTCTGAGCCTAAAGAGGAAAAATATCCAGCAGGAGGACCTACTGGAGAACGGCTTTGGGAATGGAACTGCTGTTAGAGCTTGGGGAAGGAGGATAGAGATTGGTGCCCCCACAAGGGCCGTAAGCTAGTCACCGCTGCTGACGGAGCTGTAGATTTTCTCTAAGGAGACGAAATGGAGGTTTCAACGGCCCGCTCAATGTCAGGCCATCCTTCTTCTTGATATTATGGAAGAGCCCCAACTCAACCGCCTCCCTGATGAGTCGGTCCATGTAACCGGGTACAGTAGAGAGGATCTGGGTGTCTTGGAATTTTATGAGATGGTTGTGGTTGAACCTATGTTCTGCCACCGCCATTTTGTCTGTATATCCAAGCCTTACGTGTCACTGGTGCTCTGTTATTCTGGTTTCTACAGATCTACCAGTCTGTCCGATGTACACCTGACCACATTAACAGAATGTGCTGTATACCCCCGGTGTGTCCTGTCCCAGGTCGTCCTTAATTGGACGAAGGAGACTGGGTATTTCCCTAGGCGGCACTCCAACAAATTTAATCCTTAACCTGCTAACGTGGAGAATATGGTGAGCTCCTAATAATGCCAGCAGATGGGATTTAACTTGGCGTTTAAAGGGTTAATTCTGTGTTTGGCCAGCAATTTGATGAGCCGGTCACCTGTCTTCTGGACATATGAAGGAAGAGCGACAGAGGTGGGCTTCTCTTTCGGCTTAGAAATTCTAACCGCCGCGCTGAGGGTCCGTCGTTTCTGTTTGGTACTATAATCATTTTCCCTGAAAGCGTCTTGAGAAACTCCCAACTCATCGTGGAGACTTTCCTTATCTCACAGAGACCTGGTTCTATGCAACAAGGTTGAGAGAATGCTTGTATGTTGGAGGAATTGTGGTGTGATGAAGCGTTCAGGTAGGGGTTTGTGTGGGTCGGTTTTCGGTACACCTTATGTCACAGAGAGCCAACCGGTCTCTTGTATATGTCGATGTAGAGAAGGGAAATGTGGCCATCTCCGTTCATCTGTATGGAAAATTATATAGTCGTCAAGCAACCTCTCCAGATTCTCAGTACCTTTCGGTCTGACGACAAAGTTTCATCAACTTAACGGAAACAACACAGCGGTTTGCGGTTTCTTGTGCTAAGGCTGTCTCCTCATTATTCCATAAAGAAGTTAGCGATGAAAGGAGAGAGCGGGGAGTCCATAACCACTCCGCCTGTCTGCTTGTAGAAGTGCCCACCAGCGGATAAATCTGTATAAGTGAGGACATGACCAAAATAATGCCCAAATGTTTTCACCAAAAGTTTGAATAAGGAAGTTAAGGGACCCCACCGTAGGCAATCGGGTCAACAGGAACTATCAGATCCTCCGGTCCGACACGTAAAGAACCGAAAGTATGAAGAAACTTAATAGATTTCTTCACTAGAGCGCCCCACCAGTGGACTGTGCAAGGTTGACAGATACTTGGAAAACTTTTATGTACAGGCTCGATTGTAGCTCGCAACAGGCCTCGGGGGAACACCACCTATACACATCTTAAGCAATCAATGAAGCATCGACGGTCCTGTGACCTCAGGACGTAGTCGCCTGGAAATCTCTGCAAGCTTAGGCCTCTTAAAACACAAGTAAAATTTTGGGTTCGATGGTCTCTGTGGAGTCCTTGACCAACCTCCTGTAAGCGGGGTCCTGTAGGAGAGCTCCAAGCTTCTGATTGTAGTGGAAAGTGTTGCTAAGCACCACTGTGGCATTGCCCTTGTCTGCCGGGAGGATGGTGATATCAGTATTCATCCGTTGAACCCTGAGCGCCCATCTCTCAGCGCCAGTCTATTTGTCCCTCGGTCTCTCATAGTCCCCGATTATTCTCATAGTTTCTTGCCTGCCTTCTTCTGCTATCTCGGCTGACAGTGACTTTAACAACCTTGTCCACCCCAGTCAGGAAATCTTGTATGGGCAAAACAGTCGGAACTAGCACATAGTTCAGGCCCTTACGTGGGACTTAATAAACGGCGTCATCCAACGGTTTGCCGTTCAAGTTGACCATCGACTTCTTAGAGGCAAGGAGCACAGGGTGTTGTGCTCCACGGAGATGTAGAAATTAACTGCACTCTCTGGCTTTGCTGTCCTCCCTTATACGTGAGGCCTTCTCGAACGATTGCCTGTCAATGAGTGTCAAGTCCGGCTCAGACAATTTAGCAGCCTAGGGCCAGTGATTTTCCAACAGCTCCCGGGAGGTGACATCAATTTCACATTTATATTAGTGGATCCGTTCTCTGAGCAGACAGGAGCTAGTGCGGTTGTAGATCCTGCTGAAGGCTCTGAGATCGGATGTGGTGACGGAATTGTGGGAACACTTTGGTGAATCTTCGAGTTAGTTGTAATGAGGGGGATTTCTTGACTAGCGGGAAGAGCTATAAGCTTCTCAACAGGAATCTTCCGCGTGGGTTTAGCGAAGGGAAAAGTAAGGGCTTCAAACCTCTTCTCTGTGATTTAGTTTTTTCGACGGCTTAAACGTTGGGTTCTTCAGTTCAAGCCCCGCTAGGGGCACGGGTGTAAGCCCATGTTCTTTTTCTGGGTTTGTGTTTTTCTCTGCAGGTAGCGGCTTTGCCAGTGGCCGTCACCCAGTCCTGCAAGTCCGACCAGCGTGTCCAAATCATTCACAGCTCAGTCCCGGTAGCAAAGAATTTATGGATGTGAGAAAGTCATGTCATACGCAACCCCCACCCCAACCCTACCCCTTCCTGAGCATACAAGAAGAGGAACACTGCTATAAATACCAACAGCACTTGCCCTCATGCAGTGCTGGTATTGCCTACTGGCTGCTCAGTGTTTGAAGTGGCTCTGATAAACGTTGCCAGTAGTGAAATAGGATCTACGTACTTGCCTTTAAGCAAACCAAACACTCGTATATTGCCATGTATGTAGTTAAAACTAACCCGATACAGGGTTATTCGAAATGATTGTCTGGGTTTTAACAACTTGCCACCTCGTTTTCCAGATGCAACCCCATGTGATTTATTTCTATGGTTACGTTAAGGAGCAGGTTTATGATTCTACTCTTCCCGCAAGTATCCCGGAGCTGAAGGTACGAATCAGAACCCCCACTGAAACCATCACCGCTGACATGCTACAAACAGTTTGGAACGAACTCGATTATATATATTTATTTATTTACTGCAATTGGGTTGTTACCCGGTGGCAGTGGTTATTTTACATGTAAACAAAACATGAAATTTGTTACTACTAGTTTTAAGTCGGGAGGGCTACATGAGAAGCATGTAGTGGCAACTTGGTATCTTGGGAACCATCTCAGCATTTGCTTATAGACACAAGGAAACCAAGAAAATGCCTGTGTCTAGGTGGCCGGTCGCAGGACCTTCCGAGTACTGACTTCTAGCCAGCAGTCCGGCATCTAAAGTACAAAAAAACAGCAATACACACACAGTACAGCAAATACACATAAGATGACTACAACAATACACAAGACAACTACAACAATACACACGGCCGACCAATAATTACACACAAGTCAACTTAAAGCTAGCAACAATACATGCGAGACAAATTAGAATAAACATGTACAGAAGGTAAAAACACCCAAGTAAGAGAGAACTGCGTACAGTTTCTTGTAATTTTTTTTTTTCCAATCACTAATTCACTCACGCTTTCACCCCAGTCCTTCACTTCTCATCACCTGCTACTCCTATAAACCTTTTCCATAAATACTCGTCCCCCTCTCCCCTTTCCCTGTACTGCACTTCACTTCGCCTCATTCCACTTTACTTTGCTTCGTTCACTTCACTTCACTTTATTGCATTTCGCTACCCTCCACGTTAGGTAACTTTTCACTTCACTTTAGACTTTACACTTCACTAGACTCCGCTTCTCTACACTTTTCGATGATTTCCACCACACTTTACTGCCTTTTAATTATCGTGTTGATGTTTGTAGAATCACAAAGGGTGCACATATAGAGCACCTGAAAGGTATGTAACAAACACTTGGAGTGTTGTTCTATTAAATAAAAAAAACATATACTGCTGTCTCAAGTGTATTGTGTATGGCAAGTTGTTAAAACCGCGACAATCATTTCGAATAACCCTGTATACTTACACCGCATACCTCACAGGCTGTTGGTAGGGCCGAGTTGTGAAGTGGGCAATAGACCACCGACATGTCATCGCGGATTTTCGGGTTCAGTCCCAGGCCATTATAGTGGGATTTATAGCGAACAGGTGATACTGGGACAGATTTATAGCGAACAGGCGATACTGGGACAGATTTATAGCGAACAGGAGATACTGGGACAGATTTATAGCGAACAGGAGATACTGGGACA
>Ga0131853_10023522_pt1:0-10000 | contig 11124 bp, 7 predicted proteins | sample TergutLab28metaG_FD_92764 | JGI IMG/M metagenome (GOLD analysis project Ga0131853, IMG submission 92764) | Labiotermes labralis P1 segment gut microbial communities from Petit-Saut dam, French Guiana - Lab288 P1 (version 2) (version 2) | ecosystem: Host-associated > Arthropoda: Insects >...
AATTTTCCTCTCATCTAATAAATATTAAGCTTTTTTATCTGTAAATTCATGTTGAAGTAATGTAGATCCTGCAACGGATATAACAACAGGTGAGTTCTTGAGAATTGACGTATTTCAGTATAACAAAATTTCAGTATAACAAATTAATTTCTGAGGTCCCCAAAATTTCGTTATACTGGTATTCTACTGTATTTATTTTGGGGAGATGGAACTGAGACTGCTTTGTAGTAGGTGATGTGTGTAATAAAATATTGCCTTGGATCTCTCATGGTTGCTTTGCTTTAGGTGCGACTCCAGGAAAGGTACAAAGATCCAACCATGGAACTTGATCTAGTGAGTTGTCAATTCTCATTCCATTACTGCTTTGAGAGCATGCCACAAGCAGAGGTCATGTTGTGCAATGCAGCAGAATGCTTGCGACCAGGTGGTTACTTCATTGGAACTATCCCTGATGCGTATGAAATTATGTGAGTACTTGCTGAACATTTGTGGATCCAGAAACATTTCAGAGGAATATCCTCATTGTGTTTTAATATTTTGTGATTTGTTAGATACACCCACAACCAAACAAAATACCACCAGCAGCAGTAGTGGAAGGTTTAGATTTATGTGTCATTGTGACATAAACTCCCAATAGAAAACAAGTGCAGCTGCTAAATTTTTGAGTCGGCATCTAAATTCAAAGAAAATTTGTCATGCCCTGGTTAAAGGAGCTCTGTAAAATGCAGTCCGTGAACAGTGTGCTTTCTTGTACCACAGGAGTGCACAGATTATCTAAAAGTGCAGGACCACATAAAAATTGTAGGTGGCAGGAGGGTAACATGAAGGATTTTCCAAACTGAGGATGCGCAGGTATTACATGGCACCATATGTAATTTAGTTGTCATGGTGACCTGATGCCAAGGATTTTGCACCCATGTGTTACCAGATGCTTGAATATTACTGTCTTATATTTGACTGTCTCATAAATATAAGGAAATTTAATGTAAACAAATTTAAGAATATTCATCCTCTGTTAGACATATGTCATACAGCAAAATGTATCTACGTCCATTTTTTGTGGTCCTGGACATAACCACAGTGAAATAATTTTATTTTTTTGAATTAAAGTTTCTTGGTTAAGTTTTTCCTGCACATAAGACATGAAAATTAAGTCCCTACACCAATTTGGATCCTCAGTTTAGGGTTTGTGTTTAGAACCATGAGTTTGGGGTGCATGAATAATACCATGATTATGCAAAGTAGAAGTGAATCAGTGTCAGAATCAAGTGTTAACTACTGTAGCAGTGTGCTTTTTATTCTCAAGCTTACCTTGCATGTCATAAAGCCTATGGCAGGAGCCACTTACATGTAAATACATTTCTGACAGCATTTTTTTTATGATCATTAATCATGGATGTGAGCTACTAAATGACCTGTTATCATACGCCACTACGGCTGTAAAGTTTCCTTATCGCATTGTCTAGTGCTATTCTTTTTCAAGATTCACTGTCAGATGAATGGGTTCATAGAATGTCTTATGCAGTGAAATCCCAGTTTTAGTTTATTTTTAAAGTTTTTCTCATGCCCATTCAGTTACAGATGGTTCATCTGCCACTGACTTTGCACTTAATTGTTGAAATTTGTGTGCTATTTTTAATGCATTTAACTGTCAGTATGTATTATAAATATTCTTACACAAGACTAAAATTAATTTGGTATACTCTCTTAACCTAACCTTTTAAGATGTTTTTGCTCATGGTGTTTGGATTGCTTGGTTCCTTGGGAAACTTAGTAAAAGAATTCCTTTTGACTGTGAACTGAGATATGCTTTATGTTCTAATTTTTATCCACAGGAAGCGACAACAGACTGATGGTGATTCTTTTGGAAATGAAATTTACAAAGTGGAATTCCAGTGTGACACAAAACCACCAGTTCCTCTCTTTGGAGCAAAGTACAGCTTCCATTTGGAGGGGGTGGTGGATTGCCCAGAGTTCCTTGTGCACTTCCCCACACTTGTGAAGTAAGTGCTGGCTTGTTTATAGAAAGTTGTCTGGCCAGGCTATTATTGACAGATCTCCTCACTAAAGCCAGTCTGACCATCATTGCATTGTATCTGTTTTAGCAAGTGAGGCTGTAGTGTGGTGAAACCATTACATGTATAGTGGAGAGTTTGTTATGCAGTTTAACCACTGTGTGTAGCTTGGGGAAAGTACCACATCCAAAATTTGGTTTATGTTATATTAAATTTTCATTAGCCTACTTTATGTTTTGTTTCTTTTCAAAACTTTGCAGCCTATGTAATTTTACATGATGAGCGGTCTTCAGCCCTTCTGTGGCTAAGCTGAAAAAAAATCTGTGGTTGTCTGAGTGGGATATTTTTTGTACCCCCCAAAAAATGAGTAATTTTTATATCCCATAGCCATATATGAAGTTTTATTAGCCACATAAGAGGAGCCAAGTTCATCTAGTCAGGATAGAAGCTAGTCCAAGTGACATGTGGTTTCAATCCCAGTAGGGGCAAGACATTTCCTTTTCTCAAAAAAGCATCCAGACCAGGTCCAGAGCCCACCCAGCCTCTCATTCAGTGGATACTGGGGTTCCTTCCTTGGAGGTAGAGTGGCCAGGGTATTACGTTATGCACTCACCTCCATTTAATGCTCAAGTTAAGAATGAGTGGTGCTACACCGCTACTCCCCCTGTATGTCTTCATGAACAGTGTCATAATTTCCACAAAATACAACAAGAAAAGGCTAAGCAGAGGGGAACTCTGACCTTTCTCCTGGAGCCCCCCTTATATATGTGTACCACACTATTTGGAGGGCAACAGGGCAGTGTCCAGCACAAGGTTGCTGGTTGCTTTGATGTCTGTCAAGGGTCCCACCCTGTTCATCTTCAGAGGCACTGGGTGTGTGTGTCACTTCTGCACTGGAATATTCTTTGTATAATGACTGCGTGCCTGTGCACCCCCTTGTAACAGTGGCTCAATTCCAAATTCTTCATAACCTTTCTGCTCCTCCATGGCCACAGTGCCACTTTCTGACTAATAACTGTTGCTGTCCACAATCAGTTCAGATCTCTGATGTGGTGTAAGCCATTTCACTTTCTTTGTAGTTTCACTTGAATTGGATTTATTCATGGCTAAGATATTCTGACAGTGAACAGAAATTTTATATTCCATCTGCACTACTGCTTTTGTAAATTCCACACGTGAGCAAGACAAGCAAGACATTGTTCAGAAGCTGTAAGCTGGGCTCTGATTTTGAAATGGAACCGACTTCAGATGAAGTGTTTTTGTTATTGGTTATGAGTGTCATTTGTTCTCCTGCATTTATAGCATCTTTTGTTCTGTTGCAATAAGGACTACTGCTGGTTAATAATTCTGTTCTGAGCCAGCTATTACATTACCATAAATCTCTGTGGATAGCAGGATCACACTTTTTTTGACATACAGGAAACAAGATCCATGTTATCAGTGTACCTGACAATTTCACCTTATTTTTTTACCAATAAGTATTGCAGCACAATTCCCTTGTGGAGTGCAGAAGAAGTTCCTGTGGGATCTCTCATTTGTTGGGGTACATTGTGCCTGTTATTGTTATGCCTTGTCTGAACAGTTCTGCAGCTGATGCTACTGATGTGACAAAGTTGTGAACAGTAACACCCTCCAAGAACCAAAACAGGGTTCCACAAGGTCCATTACCATCTGTTTTCCTTGACTGGCTTCCCTTTTTTCATCAGTCATGGCAGTTTATATTGCAGATTCAAAACCTAGTGTTGCAGAATCTGCACACACCCATACTTTCAAACTATACAACCCTGGCTTGCTTTTTTTATGCTCACTATAAAAAGGCTTCTTCCCCCGTAAGTAGCTAATTTTTTGTCTACTGTTAAATTACAGTGTGGTGAATAGTTTTCATCGAACATTGAGAATGCTAGTCAAAAATTGAAATTGCCTCCAGTTCATTCTTTATTGCACTTATATGATTTTGCCTTGTTTCAATGTCATCATATCTTGTGAACTGAAAGATTGATTTCTTTCTGTCCCTAATAGCGCTGTTATAAAAAAAGGTTGTGCAAAGAGTTTGTTACTTGCCCACATTTTGTCTAAACGTAGTATTTTCCACAATTTTGCTCCACTGCTTTGAGAAACCTTTTAAATGCGTGCAGTTATTTGGGTGTAATATCCATCAAGTTTTCTGTCTGTCTGTCACGTAAGCAACAGAAAACAGCTTTTACTTTCTTGGGTGATTTGGAACAGATATTTCCACCATTTTATTAACTGATAAGTACTTGGAACACTTCTAAAATTGATGAAATATTTTTTTTCATCATTTTGTAAACAATGTTACAGGCTTTTCTTCTCATAACAGTAGATGCTTTGGACCTTCACTGCATTCCAGATTTAGGTGAAAGAAGCTGATTGGTTTTATATAAGCAGCAAATACTTCTTCTCTTACTGAATATTCTTCCCCCCTGAAGTACAGTTCCCTCTGAAATTGCCTGTTGTGGCAGGCTGGTTCATGTCTCGACCCATGTGCTCGTGACTGAATGTGGCATTTCCTGGACACCTGCCTGTAATTTAGTTGTGACTGTGGCTACAAAAGGGAAACATGGAGGCATTATAGCGTACTTGCAACTTAATTAAGTTGTGAAGGCATACCTGAAATTACCATCAGAACATAGCAATATTAACAGAAAGAAACAACAAAAAAACATGGTGTGTGCAAAAGTTACCCCACTCGGTTGTAAAAGGGATAAGCCAAGGAATTAATAAATTATTGAAGAAGTCGGTTTGCTCTTCCCCACACCCCTCCAATTCACTGTGCATCATTGTCTTTGCATTTTCATTCATTGCAGAATAACTGTTCATTCAACATTAAGAGAAAAAAGGAAGTGATTTTAAGTGCTGTCTAACAATATAACCCAGAGCTGTGACACTGCCAGTGTCATAGCTTGCCATTGGACATAATACTGAGCCTGTTTCTTCTTTCTTCTCTTCTAAATACCACACATGAATGAGAGTAAAGCCATTGAATATATTATAATTGAACTTAACATTTCCAGTTCATGCAGTTCTGCTGCTGGCTTACTTTTGGTCATTGATCAGTCCACAAGTAGTTTACAGAATTTCAGAATGAAGAAAATGAATGGAAAATTGTGTATATATTTCCAAGAAATCCCAAAATTTACCAGCATGGCTATCCCATACAATTTGAATGACGAATATTTTTTCTTGTGGCAGTGCGCTGTAGTCTGTACAAAGCACCAAACTTGGATATGGGAGTGGATGTGTTAAGAGTAATGCTTCCATATGCTTATGTCCTGAGTTTTTTCTTTCTTATTAAATTGCATACCTTTGTTTAATTCCGGCTGTGTTATATTCTCTCCTACCTATTTCAGGCTGGCAAAGAAGTATGGACTGCAACTAGTGGCCAAGGAGCGTTTTGATAGCTACTATGAGAGTGTTAAGGAAGAGGGGCGGTCACTTCTGGGGAAGATGCAAGCTCTTGAAGTAAGAATGCAAGATAACTGCTATTTTGTAGTCATCTGTAGTAATATATTTTGGTAAAAAGAAGTGGAGCATGAGGTATGGACTGGATTCATGGGTAATAGGAAGGGACATGATAATGAACCTTCAGCTGCATGACTTTAGCTTCTGAAGAACTCTGCTTCATGTTGTTAGTATCAGGTCTTTGTTCCATGCAGTCTGATGTGGTCTAGAGTCAATCACCTGGACTCCCAAGATAGCATCACAGAGGTATAAGAATGGCTAGAATGAATGTTGTGTATGTTGCTTGATTTACCCATCTCTCAGTCATGTCTAAAGTCATGGTTGAGCTAATAACCAGTATTTCAGAGACACTCTCTCTGCCTAATCATTAGGGTCTGTTACTGAATTTATCTGCATATTAGCTCTTGATAAATGATTTGATTTTTAGAATTTGGTGCTGTTGGGTTATAGTGCAATGTAAAAGGTAAAGTTCACCCTAGAACAGGCCATGAAAGCCCAGAGGGGGAGTAGAAGTATAGCTATACTCTTTCCTTGACCTTGGTGCTAGATGGAGGTGGGTGGTCAACGCCATGCCCAGGCCGCTTTACCCCTGGGAAAGACCCTGTACCCATTGTATAGGAGGCTGGCTGAGCCCCATGGCTGGTATGGATGGGTGTGGAAAATCTTGCTCCCACCAGGATTCGATCCCCAGACCGTCCAGTCAGCAGCGAGTTGCTACACTGACTGAGCTATCCTAGCCCATTATAGTGCAATGTCAGGTGGTTAAAATTCACCCTGCAGTGCCAGGTTCTAATATATGCCATGGTGAAAGCTTGAAATCCCAGGAAGTTACCTTTCGTCTCCATAATTTACAGTTCCATTTATACTGTTAGGTTACATTTTTTTGTTAACACATTTACTTAAGTACTGACATGCAGATCTTCAGACCAAGTACAAGTGCCTCACAAACAGAAGGAAGCATGGACATGCATGAATTATGATGTATAAATTTAAGGATTTCTATGTTTGCAGACTTATCCTCCTTTCCATGAAGCACCATTGCTAGGACATGTCCCAGAGGACTATGAACATGTGCAACAGTATATGCAAAAGTCCACAGGACATCGGAAGGTTGGAACATTATCAAAGTCTGAGTGGGAGGCAGCTTGTAAGTACTAGGAATTTTTTTTCCGGAGCTGTCACATATTTGTATGAGAGAGGAGTACTGTACTTTCTTGGATACTCTGTGCCTCAGAATAAGCCATGTGCCCCATTCTGAAGAAATGAAAATTGAAGTAAATTTTGTGTAATTATTAAAGAGTTAAATGAGCATAATAATAATAATAATAATAATAATGTAATTGGCCGAATTTTCCACAGTGTTAAACTGTGAAATGCTGAAATTCCATTAATTGTCCCCTCCCCTCAAAAAAAAAACATTATTTTTGGACTTTCCATTATGTGTTTAATAACAATGGCATGAGTGTTTTCACTTCCCATTACTGGCCTTCCCGCACAGAAGAAATCTTATTTCACTACTGACACAGGTTTTTGACTGGAATGTTTTCGTCTTTTGCGTACGGTTCATTATGTTTATGCAAAGTTCAGAACATAGTACCATGTCCATTGAAGTTATATGTTGCAATATATTCATTTAGTAAGGCCAGAGAGTGAGTAATTTTTTAAGAATCTTCCACCCACTTGGTTGTAGTAGATAAAGTGCACTGCTAGCCCAACATGTTGACTTCCTTGGACTTCACAGATAAGCCTCCTGAGTATGATCATTTGTTTCCCTACCCATCGGAGGTTGGCCTGATGTTTTCATATGGATGCACCCTTTCTCTACAAATTTTTCCTACCACATTCTGATTAAATTTGTGGTTGGAATATCCTTTGGACTTTCTTCTGAAGTGTGGCTGAACAGTTATCACTGATTTCATTCAGTGACACTCCAGCACACTCTTCCAGCCGAGTTGCCATCTTACATCTGTCCTGCATTGTAATGGCAAGATGGCAAGGTTCAAATTATTTATTACATGTGCATTTGGGGAAGGGGGGTGAAATTTGATTTGCTCTTTATGACAGCGTTTGTTGAAAATTTTGTGCCCATTATTTCCTTACCAATAAATTTGTGTAACCACATCATTTGTTGTCACTCTATATATGCCCTGATTGGTATGTTGGTCTAAATATCCTCAGCAGCTGATGCTACTACTACTACTACTACTACTACCACCACCACCACTACTACCACTACCACTGCTGCTAGTGCCACTTATATACTGTAGTTTCACATTCCTTAAGCTGCCTCTGCAGTAGGACTATAAGAAGTAATGAAGGTTGTTAGAAATGTTGTCTTGGACAGCTTGCATTAGCAGTTCCTTTGATGACATACTTTGAAATTGCAATGACAAGGGAGGGGAATGAAGTGTCATCTAAGTATTTTAATTTAATCCTTTAAACACCAACTTAATTCCCATCTTCCATGTGCTAACATTATTCAGAGCTCACCATATTCTCCACCTTAGCAGGTAAAGGGTTAATCTTGACAGAAAATTGATGCACAAATTTCTGCACATATTTTTCAGTAATCCGTTGTCTTACACAATATTTTGGACTGAAGCCATAATGTTGCTCTCACTGCTCATGTTTGCATGGAGTCCATACATTACTTTTATTTAGCTTCATTGTTAAGAATTTTTAAGGAGGGGAATGTCATACTTCAAGCCATCAAGCTATTTTTGTTTTAAAACCAGTTAAGAAGGTCTTGCATGGAATGTTTCAGTTGAGTTTGGTCAGCTTTGTTGGTGTCCTTCCCCACGTAATTCTATCATGTCAATTTTATTTTGCAGCTCTCTACATGATGTTTGCATTTCAAAAGGATAATACGAGGAGGAAGGCTGAAGAAAGACCCGAGTTTGAGGACAGGAGTGGAACTGCCAAGAAGAGGGCTTCAGAGGATGGAAATGACAGCAGGGTGTCAAAACGTCTCAAATCTACAGATCCAACAGTGGGAGCTGGTGGGGAGGCATTATAAAATTGTAGTACTGACATAATGTTGTGTGACATGGAGCATATAAAGTCATAAGAACATGATATTCACTATTTTAATTTTGACTGCAAAAATTTCTGTCTTGGCAGCTGAGAGTGATGATGTGAACCACAGTTTCTACTTATAATGTATTGCAAACCCCATTCCAATTTAATTTCAGTGGTTTGGACTATATAATAGACATTTCTAATGGGATTGCACTAAAGTTTCTGATTTTTAAGGTGTCATTTGTGACTGATGTGTTCATTTTGACAGATTAAGTCATCTTAACCAGAACAGACTTGCAGAAGAATGGTAAGATGGGAGAAAATCTGGGAAGATCTTTGATTTTGTTGTGGAACAAGGCATCCAATGTACAACGGATTGTACATTATTTATAAGGAACAGAAAGAATGAACAATGGTTATGGGGATATTGATGCATAAGGGACAATGGGGGTTTCACTGTATGTTGGTTGTATAGATCTTAAGCCAGGAATGCAAAACAGTTTCCCTGAAATGTGGGGAGCCTCAAATCTTGTTTTCATTGAGAACTGCCCTCTTGTGGGTTATTATGCAGCAAGTAGTGGTAATTTATTACCTATGTTTCAGGACAACCTGTCCCATCTTCAAGGGTCAAGAATCCAAAAAAGATCTAAAGGATTCTTGACCCTTGCAGATGGGACCAACAGGTTGTCCCGAAACGTCGGTAAGAAATAACTACTACTTGCTGTGTAACCCAGTAGTGTTCAGTTCTTGTGTACTACGGGGTGGAAGCCCGAAATCGCGCGTGTTTTCACTGTTTGTACAGCATTTCATGAAGTGTTTGCTTTCATCATCTTTTCAAAAAACCTTGCCTTACTACCATAAGGTAATATCCATTGTATTCCTTTAAACATTAGAATAATTATTTATATTTTTTAAACACATGAAAGGTGACTGGATTTTAGTGAGGGTGATGATCCTTATAGGATCAGTAATGCTGCCATATCATGTGATGATTTTCTCCTGCATGCAGTATAACTATAGCTTCATTTTCTTAAATACATTATTATGAAACTCTTTAATTTATTGTATTTAGTGATAGTACAAGTTAACTGTTTATAGGACTCAGATGTGTCAGAATTTATATACATAAAGGAAAAGATGGGATTGCCACTGTTCTAATTATGGGAATAAATGTTGCATTCATCATCTTGTTGCTGAAATTACATTGTTGCTGGTATGTCAGCATGAATGTATTGTTTTATATTTAGATTTCTACATTTGTGTAAAATGAAACAGGGTTTTAAAAGTTTTTTTTTTGCTGTCTCTTAAAAATTAAAATCAAGAACTGTCTCAGAACTGTGACAGTAAGTTATTTAAACCTGGAAATTTTCTTGAAGATTTTCTTGAATTTTTAACTTTGTCAGTAGTCCATTGGTTGACAAGTTTTTATAATAGTTGTGTATACAGTTGTTCAAGGACCTAGGCCAGTGCTGTTGGTATGGCAGTTG
>Ga0131853_10023524_pt1 | contig 11124 bp, 5 predicted proteins | sample TergutLab28metaG_FD_92764 | JGI IMG/M metagenome (GOLD analysis project Ga0131853, IMG submission 92764) | Labiotermes labralis P1 segment gut microbial communities from Petit-Saut dam, French Guiana - Lab288 P1 (version 2) (version 2) | ecosystem: Host-associated > Arthropoda: Insects >...
ATAAGAGGGAAAAAAAAGAAAGGAGGGAAAAAAAAAAAGATGGGGGGAGGGGGGGGGGGAGGGGGGGGGGGAGGGGGGGGGGGGGGGGGGGGGGGGGGGGGGGGGGGGGGTGGGGGGAGAAAACAGAAAAACCATAATGGTCTTTTTTTTTTTTTTGGTAACGTAGTAAAATGAACCTGCGATATGTGTTTGAAGGTTGAGTAAGATGTGTCCCGTGTGTTACTCTTAATGTTCAAATACTTCCCCGCGACACTGATGTAGATATTCCACCATTCCGCAGAATGTAACACTTTTCCTCCAATTCATGCTCATCACCACCTTCCATCACTTCGAAAAAGTATGAGTCGAACTTAACAAATCCCCTTCCTCTGTTAGAAGGCTTGGTTGCCGGTTTCACAGTGTCGTTTGTACGTAAAGCGGTGACTCTGACAACAGCTGGCCTTTGCCTGTGATATATTCCAGAGTTGAGGATGAGTATCATAATAACGAACGAGAGGGTTGCAGAATATCTTACGACGTAATGAACGGCCCGCCGTAAAATTTGCGAGGGCTATGCCCTGAAGAACTTACAAGGTACTGGACCGCTTTTCTTTATTGCTTCATGATCCTAGTAGAACAGGCGGTGATCATCTGGATGTCCGCCAACCGCAGTGGTATTATAGTAAGTTCAAAACACATTCCCGTTATTTGTACACACACAAAGAAATAGGCGGCTAGCCAAATAGCATGTGGTAGCATTTCTTTGTAATTTTCTTCCGTTCTGCCAAATTTTCGCGGTTTACTGTAATAGTACAGATTGTCCGTAGGTATTTCTTTGATAGAAAATTGTCATTCACTGGAAATTTGTGGTCCTTCTGTGTTTAAAACAGGTATTTCGAAAGATTCTACCTCCTTTGTAGCTCCTTATGTAGTTCTTATGTTTGCTTCTGCCGTTTGCCACTGGTTTCATTTTCATAATTTCGACTACACTTGTGTGTCTCTTCCTTTGGTTTTTTTTACGACAAAAAATGTATACGTTTCTCGTCACTGACTGCTTCCTTCACCTCTCTCCTCTCGTTCTGTTTGATTTTATTTTATTTGCATTTTGCCCTTAGTACAGTGGACACTTTCGGCAGTGTCTCAGAAATGATGGCCAGTGACGTACAAAATGTGTTACTAAATGAGAGTTTAGGTTCCCTTGAATTACTTTACCTTGTTCTGTGATGTGATGTATTCTGGTAGACAGACACCAAGGTTTCACATTAATTCTACCCTAACACCGAAGCAGAACCTTCCTTGGACACGCTGGTACTTACCAACCAATCCGTACATCCCAGGAAATCTTTGTCACTAACTACCATAGAAACATAAAGTAAAATGGAGGACTATCTTGCATTTACTCCGTACGTATAACACACTGTTCACTTCATGCTCTCAGTAAAATCGTACTTAGTGTCTCATCTCGTTTATATGACAGCATTCAGGGGCCGAAATCAGTCAGCAGTTCGGGTCTTCGCGGTTTGTCAGATTCATTCAATAGAGTTGAAACCCCGCTATTGTATGCTGTCCTTCTTTTACTACTACTACCGTTAATAGTGCTGATTATATCTACCGGTCTGTTTAGTTTCATAAATAATTGTAACTGTAAAAAAAGGTAAATCAGTCCCATTACAGGCCTGGACAGGCCCAGAGGGTTCCATGAATTTAAAGTTCCCAGATTTCGTGACAACGGCACAGGCTGGTGGTAGGTTGTCAGCCTTACGCTCCGGCCGCCTTTACCCCCAGGAAATACTCCTGGTACTCATTTCTGTTAGAGGCTGAGTCGACCCCAGGGCCATGGTGCGATCGGAAGGATTTTGTGTCAATGAAAAATCCACTGACACCAGCTGGGATCGAACCAGCGACCTTCCGATTTGTAGCACAGCACAATTGTAAGAGTAAATCCTTAATAAATTCCCTAGAACCCCCCAGACTAGATATCAGCACATCGCATGGCACCTCCAATGTGTCATTCGTAATTCCAAATGACCATTTGAGCGCCGAAATGTTAACACCATTGATTACATCCTGCATAAGAAGTTCGAAACTTTATTTTAAACATATTATATAATTAAATACATTTTCAGAAAGAGTATCTGTTTTAGAACATACAACATATGTTAAAAATTTTAAGTCACAAATCCTGTGTGTGAAAGTGATCGGTTAATTAGTACTTACCAGAATCATTTTATTGGCGGTGTGTGTCTGTCAGTTGGACTGTAATCGGAGGTACTCGTGCTGAAAGTGGCATTTTATATTGACAGTTCTTATTAAAATGGCACATCTGGCCATTTTAGTCAGCCAAAAGTGTCTATCTCAGACCCGCAAAAATATTATCACCGCGAAATCATGTGTAAATTCTGCCACTTCGAGACCGTTTAGTAGCAAATATTTTTCCGTTTTAAACGCCTGTAGGTATATTTCATTACGTTGGTATTGAAACCGAATTTACGCTGTATAAGGTAAGTAAAGTGCACCCTTGTACAGGCACTGAGGCTCTGTACAGGCCGTACGGCCCATGGGGGGAGTAGAGGTATTGCTCTACTCTTTCTTGATCACGGCACTAGAAGGGGGTGAGGGGTCAGTGCCACGCCCCGGCCGCTCTTTACCGCCGGGAAAGACTCGGTACCCATTGTACAGGAGGCTGGTTGGGCCCCAGGGCCGGTCTGGACAGGTGCGGAAAATCTCGCCCCCACCAGGATTCGATCCCGGAACGTCCAGCCCGTAGCCAGTCGCTATACCGACTACGCTACCCGGCCCTCACCTGTATAAGGTACTGTAATAATTATTTTTAATTTAATATTTAAAATATTGTTCACGTGTCTGAGTTAAAGGTAGTTGTGTTCAATAAGTTGAATCAATAGATCAGTAAACCTACTTGAGTGAAACGTCACGTATGCAATATTGCTCTCAACATGTTTTGGAATTCCAATGAGTTTCCGCTAACAGTGTAGTAGGAACGCGCATGCGCAGTCAGGTCACATTGTGCAGGACCCGCTTCTTTCATAATGCAATTATTGTAGGTAATATTTCCGGGTTCTTTTCCTTCTGAAGCCTGCGCCAATAACATTCCTTCTCCCAGAATATTGAGTTGAAAAAATCAGTTGTGCTCTAGGCACTAGTTTCTTGGGTGTTCTGACACCCCGAGGTAGCATACCTAGCTATAATCTTGCGCTCGGCTGCGAGCCTATTCAGTACGCCTCTTCGATAAGGCAACTTTAGCCATAACAGTTGACTATTATACTCGTAATTCCGAAACTCCAAGTACAAAAGCAATAAGCTTACTCCCTTGTGTCTGCAGGAATTCCTAATACGATTTAGCACGTAGTATGGCGGTGTTTTCTCTTTCTTTTTCACGTGTTTGACAATCTCTGATCACAGAATATACTACGGTAAAGGTAAAGGTAAAGCAGTCCCATTACAGGCCTGGACAGGCCCAGAGGGTTCCAGGAAGTTAAGGCGCCCAGATTTCGTGACAACGGCACAGGATGGTAGTAAGGTCAGTCTTACGCACCGGCCGCTTTTACCCCCAGGAAATACTCCTGGTACTCATTTCTGTTCGAGGCTGGGTCGACCCCAGGGCCATAATGCGATCGGGAGGATTTTATATGTCAATGAAAAATCCACTGACACCACCTGGGATCGAACCAGCGACCTTCTGATTTGTAGAACAGCACCTTAGCCACTTTTGTATATGGCAAAATAAAGTTTATCAACTCCATCACATTATCAGTAGATTATCATCTGTAAACGCCTGTCATAGCTAATATAGCTTAATTAGTACAGGTCAAGAGTACCTATGCACGTTATAAAGGCTGGTGGGGGCGTGGAAGTACATCTCCTCCCATTAATATTTTCGGCTCTAGATAAAGGGGAATGGTCATCTTCTCGAACCGGCTGCTTTACCCCCGGGAAACATCCCCGATATAATTAATAATACATTAATATCAGCGTTCAGTGTCGTAGTTAGATTTCTTGCACCAGGGACGTGTAATCACAAACGCGTCCCATAACATAAATTGTATAAATTAAGAATCACAATTATTTGTTGATTTTATGGCTATTTGTTTCAGCAATTTAAAATATTTAAAGCGCAGGAAAAAACTGTTCCTAATTAAACCATTTATTTTGCCGCCGCTTGGATCCCGCTCCCCGGGGGCAGCCGCAACACTTCCCAGCCCAATCTACTCCCCGGTCAGCATCTTTTTTTGTTAAAAACCTGCAGCGAACTGGCAGATGTCGGACCTGTTCGACCTTTAAAATCTTACATGATCTGAGTTCAGACCGGCGTGAGCCAGGTTGGTTTCTATCTATAATAATGTTTATATCTTTGTATGAGAGGACCAGGTATTTGAAATAATTTTAGTTATATATGATTTTCATTAATATTATTACTATTTTGACAGATAAGTGCATTGGATTTAGAATCTATTAATGTGAAATTTTACAAGTAGTACGCTGGAACTAGTAGTGGCTGAAGAAAGGCGCCGGTTAGTAACTTGGGATATTTGGCCACAGCTGCGTAAAATGTCTGAAAGCTTGACCGCAGCTACATACAGCAATGAACGTTTGACATTTTAGTGCTTTATGATTTGGTTTATTTAACCATTTCCTTTAAGTTTCGTATTGCTCTTCTTGAACGATAAGTTACAATGTCTGTTGTTGCAATGCCACAGGATTTGTTTTACATTTAATTTAGATGGGGAAACATTTCTGTTTCACTTATTGTCTTCGGCGCCAAACAATAACAAGACTGGACAGCCAAGTATAATATCAATGGAAGCTAGCCATCTCTTGCGTACCTCAGAAAGTTTTAATGACGGTTTGTGCAATGTGCCGTTTATGTAGTGTTGAATGGTAGCATGAATTTCACTCATGAATTGTACGGAATGCGGAAGAAAACAGTCGTCGATTTTTGATGCAATCTCCCAGGTCTCTCTCTGCAGGGGCTCAGAAATAATATGAAAAAAAAAACCAGGTCGGTCTTCCTCTGGTCATTATTTGACACCAGGGTCTCTGAAATACGAACCAGAAACATGCATCCTTATATTAAGTCTAATGTCTTGATGAGGCAATGTCCTTTTTAACAAACTGTAACTTTTTGTACCGTCTGCAATCTTAAAGCCGTCATCCCTGACTACTTGATCTTGTAATTAGCTACCTCATATGAATCAACTTCTTTGACACCCTTTTAATGAATAAACAAGCTAAGCGTGTAGCGTGCAGACTTCTCAGGAATAATGTGCTGTATGTATGTCGTAAATATGTGGCCTCTGGTTGTGACCGTACGTACTTAATGTACTTTCTTTCCACCACATTTCCAGGTTAAGCATGTGGAGCTTGTTAAACATAAACCTGCCAGAAACGGAAGTAAATATCCACAGTTTGCTAAAGTGTATTCAATTTTATGTTTCTCTGCTGTGGTGTCTGTAATACAGGGTTATTCGAAATGATTGTTGGGGTTTTAACAACTTGTCATACACAATACACTTGAGATAGCAGTATATGCATTTTTTTATGTAATAGAACAACACTCCAAGTTTTTGTTACATACCTTACAGGCGTTCTATATGTGCACCCTTTGTGATTCTACAAACACCAACACGATAATCGGTAATCACCGCTGACATGCTACAAACAGTTTGGAGCGAACTCGATTATCGTGTTGATGTTTGTAGAATCACAAAGGGTGCATATATAGAGCGCCTGTAAGGTATGTAACAAAAACTTGGAGTGTTGTTCTATTACATAAAAAAAATACATATACTCCTATCTCAAGTGTATTGTGTATGACAAGTTGTTAAAACCCCGACAATCACTTCGAATAATCCTGTATTATCAAAACACTTATGAACAGATTTTGATCGGGGGTTTTTGAAAACAGGCCACTGAAGAGAATATTTGAAACCAAGACGGAGGAAATGGGAAGAGGGTGGAAAAAATTACATAACAGGACGCTTCGTAATACAAGTATGTCCTTTTCGACAAATATAATTAGCATAATGAAACCAATGAGATGCAAGACGTGTAGCATAAACAGAGGATTATAAAGGAGTGAATATGGATTTTAGTCTAACACACGCAGGAAAGGCCGGTCCCAGTGGCCGCGTGGTCTAAGGCGTGGGTCTGCGGCCGCTCGCCAGTTGAGATTCTGGCTCCGAATCCCATCGGGGGGGGGCATGGATGTTGTCTGTTGTGAGTGTTGTGTGTGTTGTCAGGTAGAGGTCTGTTGCGACGGGCTGATCACTCGTCCAGAGGAGTCCTACCGACTGTGGTGCGTCGTTGTGTGTGATCTAGAAACCTCAAGAATAAAGAGGCCCTGGCCCACTGGGGGCTGCTGCGCCAGAAAAAAACAAACATGTAGGAAAGATATCTTCTGGGGAATTAGAGGTAGGTAAGGGCGTATCGTTAAATTGAATCGTACATGAATGTGGTGTGAGAGTGTAGACTAGACTCATCTGGCTTCGGATGGGTATAGTGGCTGGCTGTTTTGAACACGGTAGCGGACCATCGGGTTGCATTAAGAGGCGGGGTACTTCATGGTCGGCTGAGCGATTATTAAGTGCTCGAAAAGGACTGGCCGTCATGTAGTTAACACGTTGTGTCCTCAATAATAAAGTTCTACCTCCAGGCCAGGCGAATGAGGCATGACAAATCGCAAGCAACTAATTTTGAAATATGTACGCTCCAAATTGGGAATCCAATACTTCGCCGTTCTTGTTATACGATACATGACGACACAACAGTTCGAATCAAGCTGCTGTCACAAGCATGCCACTTAGGTCACCTCAAGCGAGGATGTGTCTGGCTTGTATTAGGAGTTACCGTCTGGTTCACTTGCTATGGACTATTTATTCAGATTTTGAATGTGTTTCCATCAGCCCCACGAATCGAAATGTACGATAGTACTTTGAAATTGGCCACTTCCGCATATCCCCATTTCTTTCCAGATTGCCCTACATAATCATCCTCCAAATCCACAAAATATTGATGATAATGATGATGTTACTAACAGTAGTAGCAGTAATATTAGTAGCGTTAATCGATAGTTCTGCACAATACCAAACGCAACGTCAGATCAGTCCATGCCCAATCGGGGCCCAGCGCTACGACAGTGTGAAAAATAAGGAACCTTATAATGTTTATTTCCGCCATATGTTTCAGTGGTGAAGTAGCCGTTGAAATAAACTAAAATTGCCCTTACTTTTGACTTTTCTTAATAGATGAGCTCATACCTCTTGCAACTGTTTGTGCTGATCACAGGCGCCTGGTGCGAACTGCTCACTTCTGATGTGGGCGACAGTATTGATTATTCCTGCATAACTTGAGGCAGTCAAGCATACTTAAAATATTGCTGTGTTCAAGTGCTCTTATTGTAAGGCACATGCCATATTGCAGACAGTAAAAGGCAAATCAGCTTCCTTTGTTAAGCTTTTGTGAATACATACAGCCATGAGTTTATGCTGAGATAAATAACTCAGAAGGATGAAGCCAACTTCGTTTATAGCCAGTAGAAGTAGGCATAAGGAAATGATGTCAAAATAGATTTACGGAAAGTAAGCCGCTGTAACGCATTTATCCTCTTGTTAACCAATGTTCTCAGTGCTGCTAAATTCTGTAGGCTCGCCAATGCTAATAGAATTCTATATTAGACAAGGTTCTGGGTCGCTGTAATAATTCTACTGTTACGAGACATTAACCAGAGGCTTGAGAATTGTTGGTAAATTTCAAGCAAAGGAAACTTATTTTGAAAGAAGAAATTTAAAATGGAAGATTGAAGGAATTAATGAAATTTCAGGAGGCTTATTCATTCAGTCAGGGGACCGCGGTAGCACAGTGGTTAAGGTGCTGTGCTACATATCGGAAGGTCGCTGGTTCGATCACAGCTAGTGTCAGTGAATTGACATAAAATCCTTCCGATCGCACTATGGCCCTGGGGTCGACTCAGCCTCTAACGTAAATAAGTACCAGGAGCATTTCCTGGGGGTAAAGGCGGCCGGTGCGTAAGGCTGACAACCTTACCACCATCCTGTGCTGTTGTCATGAAATCTGGGAACCTTAACTTCCTGGAACCCTCTGGACCACTCCAGGCCTGTAATGGGACTGCTTTACCTTCATTCAGTCGGAATTTCAGGAGGCCTATTCACTCAGTACCCCAGCATGCAGAAGTATGTGATTGAATGAATTAATAAAAAATGGGTTCGAGCCAAGTTCAAGATTGCTCCCAGACTCGGATTTCTAACATCCTCAAGTTCCAAGAAGAAGGAAACCAGGTAGTGTGGCCAAGGCATCCACTTATACAAAAACAAAAGAAAAAAGAAATGCGATTACAGAGGAACTAGCCTGTGGTTAACCCACACCAATAGTATGGACAATGACAGTCTTCCGTAACTTTCACTTCCAAACAAACCACAAGGACGTAGGGGCACCATTCAGATTCTTATGAGGTCAAAACAGGATTGAGCCTAATTTCCGAGAGACGCAGGAGAGAGTGTCAGGTCTGACAGTTGAGGCACTTCAGCTAGAAATACTCAGTGTGCCAGACCCACACGCAACGGCCAGGCGGGCGAAATGCGGATGTGAATTGAATTGTTTCCATCTCTTTGTGTATATATACCAAGTTTTTAATGAAAAACTTGAAACGCGGATTGCACTTCGATGAATCCCATAACACAGCCGTTTTATCGCTCTCATAATTCTACACGTTTCTTTTTCAGAACATAGTAAAGCCTGGTCACTCACCCTGAGAGAAGAACAGTGTTGGGGGAGGATAAATTGGCGTTACCAAAAGTTTTATTATCATCATCATAAACATCCAGGGTTGGGCCATTTGGCCTATTCCGTCTCCAGAGTTACAGTTGTTCTCTCCATCGTTTCTTTGGTTTCCCAATTGTTCTCTTTCCTTGTGGGCTGTAAAGGTATGCTTTTAAAGGGATTCGGTTTTGTGGCATTCTTTGTAGATGTAAAAGCCAGTTCCTCCTGTGTTCATCTATCTTGTCTAGTATGCAGTCTGTCTGTAGTTCGCGTGCGAATGGAGTCGTTTGTTTTGTAGTCATAGAAGGCGTAACCTGCCAGAGGTCTCAATAGCTTCATTTCTGCCGCCTCAATTCTTCTTTTCTGTGAGGCTGTCGAAGTCCAATTTTCTGACCCATATAGAAATGTGGGCCAGAAAATTGGACTTTGACAGCCTCACAGAGAAGAATAATTTTATAATTCCTACTTTTCACGAGATATTACTGCAGTCGTCAAGTTAAGGTGGCAATAAAACTGGGACAGCCAACACTCCACAGTCTACATGAGCGACAAATGCCAACATTTCTGTCAGGAACGCTTACGTAAAAAAACCATCCGGAAGACACAGCTGTAAGTGGAGGAATAATAAACAGTTAAGTAAACAGGGTGCCATAAAGTGCTTTGGGTTAATCTGGTTCACCCGTAAGGAGGGCTGTTCCGTAGGCTGTGGATGAACCTTTATCTTCGTGATGTGGGTTGGGTAGGCATGTACTGAATTAATCTGTCGCAGGAATGGGACAGGTTGCAGGGGGGGGGGCTTATGATTGCAGTAATGAGCCTTCGGGTTGAATAAATTCGGGAAATTTCTTGAATAGCCGAGGACCCATTAGCTTATCAGGAAGGGCTATGCTACATGGAGTTGGTTAGTAATGAACATTTGGGTTTCATCAAATATCTGGCATTTCTTGACCTGCTGAAATACCGTTAATTTACCAAAGACATGCTGTGTTCCAGGGACTTCGTGGCTTACTTAGTTGCATAGCTAGCTAGTTCGTACGTCAGTCACACCGAGGCTGTAAAACGAAGTCCTAGATGTGGCGCGGATAGCAAATTCAGAAGCTGCGCGCTGCATGTCCGTTTCTAGTCTACTCTGGCCTGTAATAATTAGCCCAAATTACTTGTTTAAAGTGAAATTTTTCGCCTGGGTATCTCTACTAACATGCGCTTGAGTAGAGTGGCTAGACAACCAGCGGAGTATGTACGCAAGTACGTTGAAAGGAGAAGCAAACAAGCCCAAAGCGTATACATGGGACTTCCTTCTGTGGCCTCAATCTATTATATACGTATGTGAGTAAATATGTTGGTTGGTTGGTCGGTCGCTCAGCCAGCCAGTTTAATTATTTGTCATGGAATAGAGTCTGTCTGCTCTCATATAGACAGTTACATAGTCCAATAAACATAGGATTTTTCACGCCTAGTAATTTAGCACGTGTCATGTTTCTGCCATTATGCAATAGAAGATGCATCACTTCCCACACCTTGGTTCCACGAAACCATTTCAGGTATAGACTGAAAGGAACAAAACGCCACAGGATGGTATTTTGGACGAACCAGAAGGTGATTTGCCGAATGTCGGTTCAGAAACCCTATTGGTTTGTGATGTAAATGAAGTAGACCTATAGAATTTGAACCATATCTTGAGCAAAGAACGCATGTGCTAGACATCTTCACTTACATGCTCGCATTTTACCATCAATCATTGAGCTGACGTTTCGAACGAGAGGCTGTCATTTCTTTCAACCTGTTTCAAGATTCATGCGCTCGTATGAACAGGCGTACTTGCAGCACATGGCCCCTACACACGACATACGAGTGTGTGTTACAACCGCGAAATATTTTAGACTAGGCTAAGGGCTGTATGCAGCGCTTCTCACTCTGCAGAACATAAGTGGTGACTGCAAAACGAGTGTGGTTATTTCTCACCGACAAGTGTAAAGTCTTGAAATGAAAACGTTAATACGTTAGGCAAAGAGGGCGTCGTTCAATCTGGTAGATAAGGTGGTGTCATGTACGTTGTTATGGCTTGCAGTAAAAACCCGGCTGCTTTAACCCTTATCCTGCTAACGTGGAGAATATGGTGAGCTCCTAATAATGCCAGCAGATGGCAGATGGGGTTTAACTCGGCGTTTAAAGGGTTCATGATAGTCTTTTTTACCAACTTCATGCACAAATTCTTTATTTCAATACATTTATTATATTTCTGTACATGTTTCGAGCACTACTGTGCTCATCTTCAGGAGGACACTTGTATTAACACACCATCTGGTATCGTCACTCTCTTTGGGTGACCGTTCAGTACACAGGTTACGAGAT
>Ga0131853_10023525_pt1 | contig 11124 bp, 7 predicted proteins | sample TergutLab28metaG_FD_92764 | JGI IMG/M metagenome (GOLD analysis project Ga0131853, IMG submission 92764) | Labiotermes labralis P1 segment gut microbial communities from Petit-Saut dam, French Guiana - Lab288 P1 (version 2) (version 2) | ecosystem: Host-associated > Arthropoda: Insects >...
GTGTTTTCATGGAAGATATTGTGTCTTCCATCCGCTTGACAAATCCTTCCATTTCACTTACATAACTCAAAAGCGATGTAAGTCCGGCTGTGTCCTTATCATATTGCTTCAATACATCCAACAAATCTTTAACATGCTGATTTTCTGTGAGCGGGAGTGTGGTTGTTGTTTGCATACTCATGTTTTTGCCACCTCCCCAGGTTTAGTTGTTAATAATGAGTAGATTTCCGTTTCTTTATTAAATTTATCAGTGAATGGGATTATGACATTGCCGTAAAACAAGAGCCCTTCACCTGCGTTACTGTGGGTGACATATGAGAGTTGATGCGGTGAAATTCCGAGTTGTTTTGCTAAAATCTGCCTGTCACCACCAGCTTGGTTGAGCATGTAAATGAAGTCGGAGTTCTCGAAGATGTTTTCGATTTCTCGGGATGCAAGCAGATCTTTAACATTTTGCGTCAAACCGCTTGGTATACCGCCCCACTTCCGAAAACGCTTCCAGATTTCTACAGTGTATGATGCTGTCTGTTCTTCTTTAAGAAGCAAGTGCATCTCGTCAATGTAAAACCAAGTCGTCTTTTTCTTAGCACGGTTTACAGTGACACGATTCCATACGGCATCTTGTAAAATCAACATGGCTATTTTCTTCAAGCCTTTGCCCAACTCTTTAATGTCATAACATACAAGGCGGTTGTTAAGCTCAACGTTTGTCCTGCGGTTGAACACATTGAGCGAACCTGTTATGTAGATTTCAAGTGCAGTTGCGATACGTTGGGCTTCAGATTCTGTTTGCTTACGAAGAAGATCATATAGGTCTCCAAGAATCGGCATTCTATCAGGTGACGGATTTGCAAGATAATCCCTGTATACAAGCCTTACACAACGGTCAATGATGGTCTTCTCAACAGGTTCAAGCCCTTGCTTGCCACCGATAATCAGCTCGCAAAGTGACAGAATAAAGTCACTTTTCAGCGTGAGCGGATCGTCTTCATCGGAATAGTCCACATTAATATCCATCGGGTTTATATACTGCGATGATGTAGGCGACAGCTTTATAACTTGACCGCCAAGCCTATTTACGAGCGGGAAGTATTCGGCTTCCGGATCGCTGATGATGATATCGTCCTCCGTCATTATAAAGACATTGACTATTTCACGTTTTGCGCTGAACGATTTACCGGAACCCGGAGTTCCAAGGAATAATCCGTTCGGGTTTTTTAGCTCTTTTCTATTTGCCATAATAATGTTGTTGGAAAGAGCATTCAGCCCGTAGTACATTGCTTCACCTTTTTGAAAAAGTTCGCAAGTCGTAAAAGGCACAAAAATAGCAGTGCTTGAAGTAGTCAAACCCCGCTTAATTTCTATCTGATTCACTCCAATAGCCAAACTGCTTACAAGCCCTTGCTCCTGTTGATAGTCAAGCCGTTTTAGGACACAGTTGTACTTTTGTGCAATTCCCCCGGCTGCAAACGCATCATTACCGAGCTTTTGTCTTTTAAGTGATGTGTTCATCACAAGCACGGTGACAAGGAACATCCGCTCGTTTCGGTTTTGCAAGTCTTCAAGTAAGGTCTTAGCCTCATTACCGTATGTTGCAAGGTCAGTCGGGATTATGTCCATGTCGTAACCGGAGCGAACTGCCTTTTTTTGCTCCTGGATCTTCATCGCATCAAGATCGGTCAGCTTACGTTTGACCATTTTTATCGCTTCGGATTGGTTTATAGACCTGATGTGCATTGTTACAGTGACAGGTGCATCCATATCGAGAAAATCCGCAAGCATACGGTCAGTCAGTTCCGGAGCAAGAATTTGGAGATAGCTTATTGCTCCGTAATGTTCACCCATACGAAAAGACCTTCCGTCGCGGAAATCAAATGACGATGGTGCTATATGATCTCGTGTAGATAAACCTGTTTTCACACGGTCTTTCCAATCGAAACGGAATTTTGCATTTCCATCAGGATGAAGCTGATGGAATAACAATTCAAGCCGCTCCATACCTGAGAGTGAACGTGCCGCTACTCCGAGAGTTTTGAAGTTTGAGATAATATCTGTTTCGATGCGTTCCAAACGGAGTTTTGCAGCTTTAAGGTTATCGGCATCAATCCCGAAGGTGATGTACTTTGTTTTGACAAGTCCGTTATTTCCTTTCGATAGCTGGTTTTTGAGCATATCAGCGTACTCTAGGCGAATACTGTCAAAGTCATCACCCTGCTCGGGTATTTCAATTGATTTGCGAAGGTCATCAGTGTTACCGTATTGATTCACAAACGACATTTGTACCAAGATGCTGGAGTCGAAGTAATTCAAGAAGTCACAATAGTTTTCAAAAATCTGTGCTTTATCTTCATTTTGAGCCAAGTGGTAATTGATGTCGTGAAATTCTATCGTTTTGTTATATATCCTGTCACTTGCACGGCATATACCGTCACGATACATTTCTTTATACGGAATTGTCTGTTGTGCGGTTGATGGTTTATCAGCCCGCCCGAAAATCCTCGCCATCATTGACGAAAAGAAACCGCCCTGCTTTTTTACGGGCGGTTTCCTGGCAGTGTGTTTTCTTTTACGTTCTGAACGGCTATCTTTTGCTAGTGCTTGTGCGTTTCGGACGTTTTCCGACAGCCGTCTTTGTTGTGTTTTTGCTTTTTGTTGCAACGATTCTCGCCTCCTTTTCCATGAGATCGTACAGATTCTCCGTTTTGTATGGGCGTTTTCCCGCCCATACAAATTTTGTGCGGATCATGTTACGCAGTATTTTCTCCGCAGGTTGTCCATCCCGCTCATACATTGCGAGGAAAAAGAGCGGCAGCATAATCCCGATCATAAGGAGTGCTGCCGCTGAGTTTCCTATTGCACTGCGCGAAAACAAGTAAGTCGGAATCCCAATAACAGCAGCAATTCCGAAGCAGATTAACTGTCGTTTTGTAAGATTCATCGCAATTTTCGTTTTCACGATACTGAGGTCCTTCGGGACGTTCACAAAAGCCATAGGGTAAAACCTCCTCCCTTAATCACCGAGTCCGGGACTTCTTTTAGCCATTGACATTGCCGGAGCAGCAGGAGCCGGTGCTGTTGAAGCTACGAGGTCGGCAACTTTCTGTGCGCCTGCGGCAAGCTTTTCACCGATTCCCTGCTTTTTTGCGCTCATTTCAACTGCCTTCTGTTGATAATCCATGAGAATGTCAGCGCACAACGCTTTGCGGATATCACCGTTTAATGGGAACGCCACATCATGATATCCGCCATCCTTGTCTTTTGTTTGAGGCATACTGACATGCAAGCCTTTTTCGCTTTGGAATACTTTGATGCTGTTGATTGCAACTTTGTCATCAAGAACAGCACTTGCATATGCAAGTGTGTTGCCTTTTGGGTTACTGAGAGGTCTTACATCAAAGCTGTAAATGAGCTCTCCCGGTTTTCTTAAGCTGTCTTTATTGTATTCGAACTTATCATAACCACGGTCTTCGGGAGCGAGTGCAGTTTGCTTTTCCCATTCGCCAAGTACCGCAGTATTCAAATCTTTACGCAGATCGCTGACAACAGGGCATGTCAAATCGCGGAAATTGCCGCTTTTATCTTTCGATTTCGGCATTGACACATACGGACGCTCTTGTCCTTGAACAATTCGGATACTGCGCATTGCAACAATATCGCCTATTGAAACACTCGCAAACGCAAGTGTTTTGCCTTTTGGTTCATCAATCGGGTATACCCGGACATTAATTGCTTTGTTATTATCCATAATTTTATAAGACTCCTTTGTTATATTGTTTATTTCATTTTTTCGAGGAAAATTGCCATTATTCGGTCATTACTCCGCAGTAGTGATAAAAATGATGTTACTAATGTCGGGTCAAATTGTGTACCGGATTGGTTTTGAATGTAAGTAAGTACTTTTTCCGGCGGCCAAGGTTCCTTGTATGAACGCTTTGCAGCTAGTGCGGTAAATACATCACATATCGATACAATCGGTACGTAATCGGGTAACTCTGATGCCCGCTTGCCCCAATAACTTTTTGTTCCGTCATACCATTCATGGTGATATTCACATACTGTCCGAATCATTTTGCCGATCTCACCTTGAATACCGGATAGCATATAGGCACCCAAAACAGTATGAGTTTTGATAGTTTCAAACTCATTACTGTTAAGAGTGCCTTTCTTCTGTAGAATGCTATCGGGGATTAAAAGTTTTCCTATGTCATGTAATGCTGTCGCTGTGCGTATCTGTCTTGCCTTATTCGGACGTTCACCACATTCAAGAGCAATTAATTCAGCAAGGAGAGATGCTGTCTTTTCTTCAGATAATGCGACTATATCCAGCACCTCCCTTGTTAATGCGCCGAGAACAGACTTTTACTTAAGCTGCCAGTTTTAAATAATGTGAAGCAGAGCAGAACTGTATAACCTGCACATCCCCATATAGCAGCATGGATATTTGCCGCTGATGTTATACCTTGTAACAACACGGCGTAAATTGCCACGCATACCATTATTAGGAATCCTTGAAACGCAAGTGCGAACAAGCCTTTAAGGTAATTATGACCCATACTGCTCCATTCTCTGTTCACCATTGTTGATAGTGGAATGGGAGCTACTGAAATTGTTAGATAAATCTCAATCATACGCCCGTAGATGATAATATAGATGCACAATGAGATTGCTTTCATGGCAAGACCGAGTATTGAGGATTCCAAGAACAGACCAACCAACTCTCCAAATCCCATTGTGCGAAGCTGAGCTTCCAGTTCTGTCATCGCTAAGTCTATGTTAAGACTGCTACCGATAATACCGGCACTGCTGTTGACAACCTGCTGCGCAAGCGCAAAAATTCCCATTACAATGTTAAATGTGTTTGTTAAGATGTATGTGGCTACAAAGGTCTTAAAAATCCACTTAAAGATATTAAATGTGTCAAAGTCCGCCATGTTGTTTTTTTCGATGATTAATTGAATCAGTTCATAGCAAAGCACAAATGTTAATATCAAACCGGCTATAGGTATGACCGCAGTTTCTGAAAGTGTCCTTATGAGGTTGAAAACCCCTGCGTTCCAGCCCTGCGGCGTTTGACCGACCTGTGAAGCAATACTCCCGACTTTAGTGTTAATCTCATCGAACATGCCGGTAAAATTGCCGAGAATACCTTGTATGAAGATTTCTTTGAACCAATCACCGATTATATTGGTTAGTGACATAAAAAATTAGAATAAATTTGATAGCAGCGGTACTAAGGTGAAGCCGATGAGTGCTACACCGCCGCCCGCCATTAGTTGTTTCATTCCCTGCGATTTAGCACCGGGATTGTCATTTCCGTAACCTTCCAAGAGATTGATTACTCCCCAAACTGCTAATCCTGCGCCTAAAGCAATTACGAGTGTTTGCAATGTGCCGATCGCACTGGCAAAAAAATCCATGATGATGTGAGCCGGAAAATTTTTTAACTAAAATTCCGGCTGTCTCCTTCCTTTTTTGTTTTTTTGATTAACCGTGATAACGGTGAAGTTCACGGCACTCATCAATGGATAGTGCCATTTGTAATTAGTCAGCTCCTTTACAAAAAATTTATCGGCAGCATATATAAAGCCGCCGATAGTTATTCTGTATCTATGCTTATGATATATCTTAAATCTATTCTTTCATTGCTCCGCAACCTATACAAGTATTACTAACAAAGTTGTGGACCTTTGCTTCAACGAATACATCATCACCACAATCTGAACATGATATGGCGCGGTAGCAAGATGAAAATCCATTGGAGTAAATCCGATCATGCCAATCCTTGATAACAGGTGTTATTTTTGTTCCTTGTCCGGTTGTACATTTATTACATCGTGCGCCAAAGCAATTAATGTAGTTCTGCTCTTTAGATAGCCATTCAATAATGTCTTCCCATGTACCATCACCTATAAGCTCCGGTACAATACTCCAATGTTCGCCAAGCTCCGGGTCGTATTGCTCAAAGTGGTGCCATACTCTGGTACCGCAATCTATACAATGGCGGCAGTTGTAACAAATTGAGCAATTACCGCATTGACCACACTGCTCATTGCTACCGCAGAAGTAACACTTTTCATGGTTGTTGTTTCCATGCAATGTGCAGTTTGGATCTATGCATTCTATGTCTGTACAAATGTTGTTGCCAACGGTATACCCACAGTCAATGCAAGCATTATCGACTATATTATGCGGTTTTGTTTCTTCGTAAAGAATGTCATAGCATGTATCAGTGGTTATATACATCAAAATTGAACTATCATACTGTGAATTATTTATACAAGTAATTGTTCTTCGGCACATTCCTTCCCACTCATGCCATTCATTTATCTGTGGTGTTTGTGCAGGACGGCTTCTCATTGTACCACATCTGCTACACCAACCAGCTACGCAAAAAATACTTGTTCCGCTTCTGTTGAGCCATGTAACAATTTCATCGAAATTACCTATTTCTGACAGCGAGGAGTAAGACCTATTCGCATTTAAGTCACGGAAATCATGCCATCCTTTTTCTCCGAAGAATATCTCCCATCTATTGCACTCATAATACATCTTGAACAAATGTGATTCCTTATCATCGAATAAGCGAGGGCAATTCAATGATCTAGCATGGTTTATACATGTTTTTATCCTATGGCATGAATTACCATCACCATAAGTTAAATATACGTGGTAGGGTTCAACACGAATTATATTTATTTTCCCTGTACTAGCATTCCAAAACTCATAGTAATTTCTCATATCCCAATCATCATTGTATTTATGATTTTCAATTTCATGTTCAAGATATCCGCAAACAACACATTGCCTGTGCCTATACTGGCATGAGTCTTTATCTAGTGTGATTGTTGTGTTGAGCAAATCTTCTAATATTTTTATGTTTGTTACCGGAGTCCAATCCCAAGTGTTCCATGTCCAAGAAGGAAAACTCAAACTTCTTGAATGCCCTTCTATTTCTTCTTCATAAGCATAACATTCATTACAAGAACGCGACTGAATATGTCCATTTTCGTCATGCGACAGAACAGTCCAGTCACTCCATGAATGTATACAGCATATTTTGCAGGGATTTGTGCTGCATTCTACACACTCGCCGCAATCTTCGCATAGTTCGCCGTTGCAATCGGTACAATGATCGCATTCGTCGCAGTCTAAGCACTTTCCGCAGAAGTCGCATAATTCATTCCCGCATAAGTTGCATTGGTCATCGCCTTCGGTGTACCCGCAGTCAATGCAGGTATTACCGATAATGTTATGTGATTTGGTTTTTGAGAATAGCAGAGTATCACACCAAAATGTTGCTTGATCCTGACCATAAAAAGATAATGAAGAGCCTTCTTTTAAATAAGGCTTATTGCATATAATATCACTGCGGCACATCGATATCTCATCATCTATTACTTCATACCAATCTGTTATATCGATCATAAATGTAAACAGTGTGTTCCAAATGCCATACCTACAGCCGGTACACGAATATAATGAGCAGTCACCAACAGCGATTTCATTACTATCGCGGCAATTAATACAAAATCCGTACATATCATGACTCCATTCATAACAGTACTCCGGATTTCCCCATTGCATGATAGCTCGGTTCATCAGAGCTAAAAAGCCGTCGTAAGTTTTTTCATGTTCCTGTAGGTATCCTACTCTGCACCAGTATTCATGCCGTTTATTACAGAATTGGTGTTCTTCAGCACTATCTGAGTCAAGCACAGGTCTGTAGCATTTTATGCACCTGTATACCTCAGCATGAACGGAATAATCCGGTTTGAATGGATAATTTTCCCACGCGTTAGTGCCGTACAAAGGATGACCCTCCGGTAGTGTATATCCAAAGCCATACCCATCTTCACGGGGTTTTGAATTAATTGGCCATCTTCCTAATAATACATACTTTGTAGAATCTTTAAGTGAGCCATAACTGTGGTTTTCGCCATGTCCTTCTCCACAACCCCAGCAGCATCCACAGACATCACATATATAATCACCGCATTCTTGACATTTGATTTCATCTTCGGTGTCGTTATCGTCTATATTACAGTTCGGGCAATCACTTTTTTTACACCCTTCAGATTTATCGCATATTTCAATAGTATCATCTGAAGGGTTTAAATAAAAAGCGGGTTACAAATATATACTGCGTCATAATAGTAAATTATAGCAGTAGGAGCATTCGTTAATGCTGCTGATATCTCAATTTGATTTACTCCCGATATATCGACACCGGATGCTTCGATGCTTGTACCTGTTGTCAGAGTGGCACTCCATAGCTCTTCGTTTGTTTCATAATCGAATATTTGAATACGAGCTGTATAAGGTGATTGATTATATGCTGTGAAGCTGAGTGATTTATAAACATCTTCATTATCAATCGTATAAACAGTTCTTGTCGCCTGTCTCATATACATCGTGTCTGTCTTAATTGCTTCACTATAACTGCCTGCAGGCATTTCATCTTTGTTTATTACTTTTACCCAGCGGGATATATTACCTGATGTCGTTTTTAATCCTGTATCTGTTTCTGACAATAAAGAGTATGCCCCTTCAATATCAGGATAACTATTATCCGGCTCAGGTTCTCTATCAACTAACGGGTCGCAGATTATAATTGCATTATCGTAATGTATCGCTGATGATGGAGCGTCTACGAGTTCAGCGAGGAACTCAATGTTAAGTGTTCTTGAGATGTTAATGTTCTCAACAAAAATGCTTTCTCCGGCATTAAGCATATATGACCATAACAAGTACTGTGTATCATAGTCGAATATTTGGATTCTGGCTGTATACGCTGATGTGTTATATGCTGTAAAGCTGAGTGTTTTATATAGATTTTCTGTATCAAACTCCCATACTCTGCCCGTTTGCTGGAACATATAACAAGAGGTTGTCATTATTGCATCATTGTGTATTTCTTCACTGTTGCTATCGGTAGGAAGCTTACTGCTATCTCTTTCTTTGATCCATTCCGCTATGCTTGCAGACACAGTTTCTCTTCCTTCGTCGGTAACATCGAGAAATGACTTCGGCCATGTTCCGGGCTCAATAATAATGGGCGGGTTACAATCAGGGCAATCGGGGTCATCACAACCGTCTTCGTTATCGCAATCAGTATCGTCAGTATTGTTGCAGTTAGGACAGTCAAAATTTTCGCAGCCGTCGGAATTGTTGCCGTCATTGCAATATGGGCAATCAGAATCATCGCACCTGTGTACATCATTACAATCCGGACAGTCGAGATTTCCGCACCCGTTGGGGTTATCGCAGTCAGTGCCTAAGTCGTTACAGTTCGGACAGTCAGGATTTTCACAGCCGTCTTGGTTGTTGCAGTCATTGCAATACGGGCAATCAGGATTATCGCACCCGTGTACATCATTACAATCCGGACAGTCGGGGTTTTTGCATCCTTCAGGATCATTACAATCTGCGTCTTTGCAATCCTGACAGGGAGAACATTCACAACTGCCACTGTTCGTTCTGTCATAGCATTCATGGTCTTTACATGATTTGCACTCACGGTCACAGCACTCTTGCTTCTCACATTCATGATTGCAATCATGCACATCACAATCACAGCCGGTACAATCATGCTTTTCACATTCATGGTTGCAATCATCCTTTTCACAGGAGCACTCATTGTCACTGTCATTTTCTTCGCATTTGTCGCACGTTGAGTTATTATCTGAGCAGGTGCAATCCTTGTTAGTGCCATTATTTCCAGTATTGTTGTTGCCGCTGCCTGAGTTGTTACCACTCCCTGTGCTGTTATTGCCATTGCCTGAGTTGTTACCACTCCCTGTATTATTATTTCCACTTCCTGTTGTGTTATTCCCACCGTCAACAGGGTTTTCGTTATCGGTTGTACTCTTGTCGTTGAGAATATTATTGATGGCATCACGGATGGAATCTTTGTCACCACCCTTAATAATTTCAAGAAGGTCATCATCCATGATAAGACCTTTCTTTGCGTTTTCTTCAAACACGCCATCTTCAATGAGCCTGTCAAGCAGGGTCATATCTGAGCCGTTTAGTTTTGTGCTGAGCATCCGAAGTAACAAGACAGCCATTTCACCACGGTTTAGTCTGTAGTTGTTCTTATTATATTTGCCATCGGTGAGCTCGATTTCATCAGATAATGCCCACGATTTGTACCATAGAAAATCAACTCCGTTTTCATAGCCAAGTATTCCGAGAGCCGTTGTTAAAAAGTGTTGAGCAGTTATCATGCTATCAGGTTCGTATCTTGTAATACACATGCCTTGTAAATAATTCATTTCATAGGCATACTCGACGTATGGACGAAGCTCCGGCATTACATCAAGATATGGGCTGTCAAAACTGCCGTTTAGAGCGGTGTCTTCCTCACCGATGAAACTGATTAGGATAATAAGACCGTGAATTCTTGTTGTAAAGAAATCCAGTGCAAAATCCGGTGTACCGTGTTCATCGTATCCGACGGCATGGAAAAGTCCGAGTTTCCATAATATTGTGGCTGCTCTTTGTTCCTCTGTTTGCTCAGCAGTTGCCATTGCTGTAGTAAATACCATTGATAGTATCATTACTATTAAGACAAAAATCGTAAATATATTCTTCTTCATTCTATCGATATCCTCCTTATGTTTTGTTTTCTCTATATTTGGTCTTCCTTGTACTCAATATAAAATGTTCGATTAAAGCCATAGACTTCCTCCGGATAGTCGTGATCCACTAACCATTGCATGACTCTAAACAAAGCATAATCATCGTAAAGGATGCTTATAGCCATACGTCTGCCATGAGCGAATTTACGAATTTGTATATGCTCTTCTGAGATAAAGATGTTTTCATTTAATATGCATGAAACAGCTTGAACATGCAAATTGTCATTGATGGAGTATAATCCACACAATTCAGCAATTTGTGTTGCATTGTACCAACCGGTGAACTTTGGGTTCTTATTGCGATTCTTTTTACGTTTTACCTTTTTAGGCATATCTTTAGCAATGTGCTCGATTTGCTCAGATGTCACACCAAGAATTTTCAACAAACTGAAAATCAGGTGTAATATTTCATCTATACTGTTCCTGGAAGTTCTGTCGCGGTTTGCTTTTCTGTACATTTTTGTATCTCCTTGTAAAAAATAAA
>Ga0131853_10023528_pt1 | contig 11123 bp, 5 predicted proteins | sample TergutLab28metaG_FD_92764 | JGI IMG/M metagenome (GOLD analysis project Ga0131853, IMG submission 92764) | Labiotermes labralis P1 segment gut microbial communities from Petit-Saut dam, French Guiana - Lab288 P1 (version 2) (version 2) | ecosystem: Host-associated > Arthropoda: Insects >...
AACAACCGGCAAGATTATAGTTCTATATATCTTAATCTTTAATTTCCTGGACAGCAACCTGGAAGACAAAAGATTCTGCACCGAATGATAGCAAGCATTTCCTGACCTCAGTCTACTCTTTATAATATATATATATATATATATATATATATATATATATATATGGATCAATATTAGAACAAGTGAGACAATTATTTGGGACACGAACTGAGTTTAGACGGTGAACCAGATTTTGACAAAAAATAAGCAGGTTCCAAGGAATATGCGGTACTATTAGGAAACACGTAAAGAAAACCCATACAGATACCCGAATGAAATCTTATAAAGTTGTATCTAGACCATCACTACTGTATGGCAGCGAAACATGGGTAACCACGAAGAGAGACATGACTCGCCTAGAAGCTGCAGAAATGCCCTTTCTAAGAAGTGTTACGGGATACACAAGGCTGGATAAAATAAGAAGCGAAGTCATAAGAAAAGAACTAGAGATCTCTGGAATACAAGACGTGAGACTCAAGTACAAACAAAACTGGATCAACCACCTTGAAGAATGGACAACACCAGACTCCCGAACTCCCGAAACATGCCCTCAATTACAAACCTCGAGGAAGAAGAGATCGTGGACGCCCCAGGAAACGATAGCAATGCGTCGATGCCGGAACACGTCAAACGACCTAATCCATGGAGGAAGATGATGATTTTATATATATATATATATATATATATATATGTATGTATAAGTTATTATGTGTGCCCAAGACAACACTCAGATGTATATGTTGTATTTGAAATATTTCCGATTTGTTGTGTTTTAAATGACATATCAAGAGAACAAGTTACAGGGTCTATCATATTCTGCAACTTTGGTAATATATCTACAGCAATAGGTTATACCTGCAATAAATGGTATCAAAACCAGCTAGTTATCGGTGAAGTGAAATGTTGTTTGGAAACGATGGTTATGTACTTAAAGTTTGAGTGTATCGTTTCTTCTCTATTCAAACAATATTTAAAACAACACAGCACAAGGCCACCTTGTGGTTAACAAGCGTCTCTAGGTGGATTCCTGCCTGATGCATTTATGTAGGCATGACCCATAGAGGTCGTGTAATGTCATATTAGAACCGGGATGCTTATAGTAAGAACGAAATGACGTCTGTATATTTTTTATTATACCAAAGACACTTGTTATTAAACAAATAACGCGGTATGTCGTGGCAGAATGGCAACACGAACGCCACCTACCTCCTATTTCACTGCCCCGGGAATGCGATACAAGAATTCAACGAACGTTAAAATGAGGGATTAATAGCATGTTGAAGCAGAATTGTTCTTGAATTATTTGCCGTGCCTGAGCAGGGTCATGCTGCGGAACATTATGGCTGTGCTTGTATAGAACTGTACTTTGTGGAAATCTTACTCAAATTTATAGCTTGTCGCACATGTATTATTTAGACCTGCACGTTACAGTTTTCTTAATCGAAAATGCATTGTGTGAAGACAAGCATGATAAACGGCCATTCCGTCGTAATAGTACATAATGTTAGTCCTGAACTGCCATGTTGCTGTCGAGGTTTAAGGCTTAAAGTGTGGTACGTGTTATTATTTTATCATATGAATGTAAATTCAATAAATACAGTATTTAATTAAACACACCAACACATGCATATATATATATATATATATTATTTAAGAAGTCTAAAATTTACATTAAAACATTTAAAAACGCCCCTTCGTGTTTCGATCACACGATCTTCCTCAGGGAGCATATATTGTTCCTTGATAAAGTTATGATTTAAAACACTCGGTGAGTTACTTCATTGTGTTAACTTGGTGCTGTGGCAGCATGTCGTGTTTTTGTGTGTAAGTCGTACGGTGTTTAGAATGAGCCTGGTTATGGTTGTGCGTCCTAAGCTGTGCAGCGTGATGTTTTAATGTAAATTTTAGGCTTCTTAAATTATATATATATATATATATGCTTGTGTCGGTGTGTGTAATTAAATAATCTACAGAATGCACGGCGAAACGATAAAAATAAAAACCAATAAATACATATTCTGACTGTAAGGGAAGAATGTAAGTAAAGGTTTTTTGAAAATCAAATGTTGAGGGGAATATTTTAGATGTAGGAAATATGGGATAATAGGGGTAACAGGGAACTGGAGAAAATTACACAGCCACTATCTGCGTAATTTGTGCTATTAACCAAATATTCTTAGGACAGTTATATGAAAGGTGACTGGATACGTGGGACACGTTAACATGCATGAGGGCGGTGATAACTGGGTATTTAGTTTTGGTTGGGCAACTTCAGATGAAGAGAACGGTTGGAGGACTAGGCGCAGGTTAGAGAGTGCACCAGTTACTGAAGTAGTTCTTAGAAAAATAAGGTGTGAGAGTGTGAACTAGATTGAGTTGGCTCCGGCTGGGTCAAAGGCTGGAAGGTTGAAGAATCTTCGGGTTTTGTAAAAGCTGGGAGTTTCTTAACCAAATGAGCAACGATCATTTTCACATAGGAGGCTCTGTACCATGGAATTAACGTTGTTCTTAATAAATAGTAAATATAGAAGGTCCTATAGTTCATAGACCAAAGTTCGAGTCCCATTTCGTTGTTATAGCTCTAAGTCAGAAAATCTTCATGCGTTTTTTAGTCTTCCTAGCACGACTTTCAGACAGAACCTTTAGAAGTCGAAATGTTACTTGACTGAACACGGGGTGCACGAGACGCCGTTTGTGTTCAACGATATTACACATAATGTGCACACGAGGGAATTAAAAATTCTGTAGCCCTGTCATAGCCCTGGGGGAAGCCATACGATTACAGTCACGTATAGGACTTGGCTTGCTTCATTGAATAGCTGCATTTTTGTATTCTTTTCAGTTGACAAAGCATTAACTGACACCAAGCGTTTATGTTGTAATTTATTGGTATTCACGCAGCTGGTCGAGATGGAACCATAAGATTAATCAATTCATTGACGAAAATCCGTTTTAGGAACTTGCCCTGAAACCTTTAAACCCATTCCATGCCCATGTACTCAGTTTTTGTAAGATCCATATCAATATTATTCTTTCATTTATTCCACAGTCTTCTCGCTTGAGGTTTTCCGACTGATGTGTATGAATTTCTTTCGTATTTAGTTGTTACTCTTAATAGGTATGAAGAGGAACTGTGTTATCTGTTTGTGTGTGTGTGTGTGTGTGTGTAACGCCGGCCCAGGTCACCACCCAGCCTCCCTTTCAATGGATACACGAGACTCTTTCCATTGTCTTGTAAATAAAGCCAACTGGGTGCACAATTTTTTCTTAGCATGTTTATTTCTTTTCAGTACATGTTTCGGGCGAATATGTGCCCATTATCAGAGAAAGAACTGTATTTATGCGACACTTGGTACTTGTTATTCTGTGTGGATGACTGTCTGGGGGTGCATGCCGGTCATCCATACATCCCTTGTGTTAAAGGGGCCAGTTCGTGAGGACCGCCCTCCTGTATCTTGTGCCGAGATTATGAATGCGTCGACCGAAATCTCCATCCCCATATACCTTCAGTACTTGATGCCTTGTTTACCAGGTGGGCGGCGTGGCCTCTACCTTTATGTTGCGGAGCATTATTTTATCTGACTACTCTCCTTTGCATCTTACAGTCAGCTTGTTTACCGTGTTAACGTAGCGCCAAACGTCTACACGCGCGATGAAGTAACGGCGAGAAGGGACAATCTGTAGTTGTCTGGTAAAATACGGAACCTCTGTGATGTCCTGAGCTTCGTGTGTAAGAACGTAAGGAACTTGCCCCTCTTTCTATTCTTCCAGAGTCTCGATAAACTCACGATACTTTTGTAAACATTAATATTTAATATTTCCCTTGGTGCGGCCCGCGGATCTCGGTTGCTAACCGCTGCTGTGTAGCGTATAGTCGTGCATGACAGTATTGCAGTAGCTATCCAAACTCGTTTAGCAACGAGACGATAATGCAGTATGCGGCGCATCCTGTCGACGGGCTGGGTGACGCCACGAGCGGCCATTTGCGGAGCAAAATAATCCTGTAAGATTAAGTAGTATTGAACGCGGCAGAACTCTAGCTAATAATGCCTTCTTGGAAGGGGCTGAACAGACCTGATAAGTAGCACGTTTGCGTGTGTTAGATGGCACGTGTTACGTCGTATGCCTCTTTGAAGCGTTGCACTCTGTTTATCTAGGGAAATTAATAAGACGTAGTTCGTGGTCTGTGGCATGCGACACCGCGTAGCACGGTGGATAGATGGCACCGGACGCCTTTACCCGATGATTAAATTAATGCGAAAAATGTTATGGTTTCCGGGATGTGACACCGTCTTGTTTGGCACATGACTCCAACGCATTGGACGAACTTGCTGCCTGTATCAGAAGAATTTATACCCTTCTGATACAGGACGTGGAGACGGAGAGACATTTTGTGTGTCCAATGGGGAGCCCGAAAAATATGCTTGTTCCTGTAGCTGTTATGTTTCAAAACAACAGTGAAAAATCTCGGCTCATTAACCCTTATCCTGCTTACGTGGAGAATATGGTGAGGTCCTAATAATGTCAGCAAATGGCAGATGGGATTTAATTCGACGTTTAAAGGGCTAACCCTTTAAACGCCAGTCCGACGGAGTTGTCTCCCTGTGCACAGCCTGCTTGTTTGATGGATGGTGAGTTGGGGTGACGATGTAGATTGAGAGCTATTGAGCTCTCGGCTGCTGTAAAGGTCAATGTCGAAGAAGAGAAGGTGACCGCTGTGAATTAGTTACGCTGTCGGATGCTATTCGGAGGAAGTAGGATACTCATCAGCCTCGCCAGCCCGTGGGGTCAGATCACGAAGGTTTCAATAATAAAGTGGAGCCAACAGGAGACAGTGGCGAAATCATCGCATTTCCATTAGGGTTTTGATGAACTTGACACCGACCGAGACGAAGGAGGAAGAAGTTAGACATGGCGAAAGAGGACTTAACCATTACAGCAGTCTTTAAACTCGTTGTGGGAAAATAGGTCCTCCCTTCTGCCTACGTGTAACACACGTGACACGTCTCTACTAGTGTCTGAGTAGAGAAGGTACAGGGGTGCTGATAAGTCCTTAGCCCGACCCTGGAAGGAAACAAGCTACAGCGGCGAAGACTTACAACATTAAACCAAGGCGTATGGTGTACAAACAACAGGAATATATTCCTGTTGTGTTGTAAGTCTTGGTCCCTGTAGCTTGTTTCCTGCCAGGGTCGGGCTAAGGACTTATCAGCACCCCGGTACAAAACGGTGAAGAATTCGTTATTTTCTTGCTGCACGTCATCTGGTCAAGAGCCTAGACAGGTCTCCACACCAAGATGACACGGTTTGGCTGATGGGGGCAACCGCAGTGCCGACAGTGTCAGTGCCTTGAAGATGGAGACAGCAGATTCCTCCGAAACATTGGTGCTTGTCTACGCATCTACGCTGCGTCACGTATCAGAATACCTCAATGTTCTTATTTACTGCTGTGAGAACCTAAAAGTCCCGCACAGAGAGGATTGTACTAGTTGCGTAACCGAGTTGCAGGGTTTTCGTTTCTTACAGACTTCACCTTGGACATTATTTTTGTATGTGAGCAGTTATATCCGTGTGGCATCATATGATTGCGCACCGTCATCATGCCACATATTTTGTTTATAACCTAGGCGGTGTAGGTATTTAAGATTTCAAAAGCTTATCGATGTAAAGAGTTAGCTTTGTGCATTAAGTACGGTATTTATAAATACTTTTGGAACAGGAATGATCCAGAACTGCGCTCTTCTCGACTGTTACGCAGGGAGTAGTGATAGTTCCTTGCCAACGATTCGGGACAACCTATCGGCCCCATCTTCAAGGGTCAAGCAGGGTGAAGGTAGGGTCAAGAATTCTTGACCCTATTTGATCCTTGAAGATGGGTCCGATAGGTTGTCCCGAAACGTCGACAAGAAATTACCACTACTCGCTGTGTAATAACCCAGGAGGGCGCAGTTCTCATCTACTTCGCGGCGGAAGCCTGAAATCACGCGGAATGGTCCAGTTAACAAATCGGCTTATTAATGCATATCTGCCGGAATTTGATCCGTGGATTCTCGACTACGACTGGTTCTGTGGCCCACTTAGTAAGTCGACAGTAATGCGGCCGGAGCGTGAAGGTGAACCCATATATAATTACAGAGCTGCTGTCGTTTTCTGCCATTTGTTAGCGTTGTACATGCACGCGCTACTTATACGATTTTTACGGCGAGCTTTTTAGGTTCGCCCTCAGGGAAAACTGCTTATATCTACCCCCCCCCCCCCCTCCTTCCACTGGTAAGCGTAACTCTGTGAAGATTGGACATGCATTCATTACACTTGGTATGAGAATGGTGCTACTGGAGGCCATCCCACTTTTTAATTTACTGTCACGTACAACGAGTCATACTTTCAAGACAGGATCTGTGAGATGGAAGCTGCAGACGCACGGCTTAATGTAATGTATTGCGATTTTATATAATATCCAACAAAATGAACATTATTTTAATACGTAGGTTTTTGCGTTTGAAACATATCTCCGACGTGTTTCGATCCATTATGGAACATCTTCAGGGAGAATCACATCAAGTAGTATGTATAAAACTTGAAATAGGATTGAAAACTTGGAATTAAAACTACTTTTGTAATGATGAATCTTGATATGTGGAATTCCATAAAGTAAAAGCGGATGCGTGAAGTAATTCCATATTGAGCAGACTATTTAGTATAGTAGTGCTGATTACACAGTATCGGAGGAACGTGTTGTGTAGGCTAGTGAACGTAGGCACGGTACTTTAAGAGTAATATGTTTACATCGAAACTTGGCTTAGGATTCTGAATTGGTTCATCATCTGTCTCGTATTAAAACTACTTTCTCTCTTCCAAATGTGGATTGGTTCTGATACGCTCAACCCCAACAAGTTTCTCTGAATTTCTTATTTCTTTGTCACATTTTTTTCTCATTCCTGTACCTTACGTGACTTACTATTTCCGTCAGCTATTGAGCTGCATCCTGTAAGGCTATATTTAATTCCTTTATTATTTTTTTTTGCATTGTATATTGTAATGTAATTGTGATATAACTAATTTATGTGCATTTCGTTGGTTTCTATTATATAATGTAATTCCTTCTCTTGAATTTTTGTTCTGCCTATATTTAGCTGCAACAGAGTATCGTGTGAAAGAGGAAAGAAGTAAACGTGAAACTGGATGTGTTGGTTTCAAGTCCACATGTCTGATATGTAGAGAATTGCCATGTGATCCTGTACGGGAAATATAATCAGAAATCTATTTCTTTTTGATGAAAGTGGGACATTTGGTTGAAGTTTTTCGAGAATTTGTGGCGCCCCTCAAATGTTGGCGTCCTAGACGACCACTTAGTTCTTCTGATGATTAGCGCTATCCTAGCGAATATATCATTGTTATGTCTAGGTCTACAATTTAGACGATTTTAGACATGTTACTGTAGTCAAGAGCGAAGTTACAAACGTGTGTGACTTACAGTAGTCTTATGAACAGTGTATTTCAGAAGTAACACTACAAAACCAAAGGATTTATTCAGGCTCTCGAAACCTGTCAGCAACTTCATATAACATAAACCCTCAAGGTATTCATTGTTGGGATACGGACAGATAAAATTGTGAAAAAATAAACATAATTTTTGTTCGAAAAATCTGGAAATGTAAATACAGGAGAGTACAAACCTGCGAGGTAATATTCGAATGTTCAAGTTGTGCCCCGGATTTGTATGAAGATGGGGTACGCGGTGGCTCATTTGGTTGAGCCACCGCGCTACAAGCCGCAAGGTCATTGAAATTTTTCATTGACATAATCCTTCCGGCCGCACTATGTCCCTGAGTCGACTCAGCCTCGAACAGAAATGAGTACGAGGAATACTTGTTGGGAGGTGAAGGCAGCTGATGCGCACTGCTGACAAACGTACTACCTTCCTGTGCCAATTGTCTTAAAATCTGGGAACCTCAGCCTCCTGGAACCCTCAGGGTTTGTCCAAGCCTGTACAAGGATTGCTTTACCTTTATCTGTGTGTATGAAAACTATTCCGGAAAGTCTTCATTACAGAAATGCATCCGATTGGAAGTGAACCTTTTTTTTATGACGTGTGTTTTGTAATCAAAGGAATACCGTAGTGTATTTACCGTGCGCCTTATTGACATAGGTAAACTTACAGGCGACACAAACTCTTTGAAGGAAGTGTTGGAACTCTTCACCATTCACAAAAATGAGCGATTGTGCACGACGTGCCACTGAACGTTGTACTCTCCGGAAAGTGCAGTTGGCCGACTTGATGTTCTACGAATTGGTTCCGTCTGACTTCGAACACGTCACTAAAATGACTACTTCACACTTAAAACTTGCGTAGTATTATGTATGGTGGAGAAGATAACCAATCGGGGCCCGTCGCGACTCAATAATCCACCTCCCCCCCCTCCCTCCTGTATTTATTAGCGATGCTAAAAATCGCTCTGAATACTGCATTCTTTCAGAACGAAATCCAGTTCAAAAGAACCCGCAACATGACAACATATTCAAGTTCTCTGTACGTTTGGCGGCCATATCTACACCACTGGTTGTGTATAAATTAATGAAGAGCAGCGTAACTTCGTTGCATGGTCATCAGGGTACCCACTGACCCATGAAACACACATACAACACTTTGAATTTTGTATATGGCTGTGAATAAATTCGGTAGGATTATTGTTATATGTTGGAGACTGCTGCATAATGCGATACGTGTGTCATCCGGCGCCACGGTAGGCCCTCAGTGTTCACCACTTCTGGTCCCTACTCGGGAGGTACCGATTGATTCTTGCCGTGGGGTTCTTTTTCTGGTTTCGTCCATTCCGTCCAAGCAAATGGCTTGGAGAGTTTCTTTAAAGAGTTAACGGATATTTCCTTCCAAATTCATGTCATTTGCAACAAATAACCTTCAAGGCATATAACCTACGCTGTTGAGACAGTGTCTTTAAATATACTAACATGTGGAGTGTACGATTTTCTCATATCCGATTCCTTATAACCTTTATGAGGGAGTAAACAATACCGGAAATGAAGCAAAGTGACCAAGCAGTGCAACCCCATATTAGCAAGTGACCGAAAAAACATAAATCTTCTTATTATAAAACCAACTAGATGCACTGATTTCTCAAATTTATTCCAAAAATAAATTTGAGAAATTAGTGCATTTAGTTGGTTTTATTATAAGAATTTATCACGACGTACGGTTACCTGAACATCAAAAAAGAGAAAGATCTCTCATATGTTCCGTAGGACTGGTAACAGTGGGCGCCCTTGTGGTCGTTGCGTTGCGGTGAGATCGCACAGGATTTGTTCAACTGTGACAACTGTTTCTCTTGTACGTCTACATACTTATTTTAGAGGCCTGTTTATAGTTTTATATTTTTATTTTTTTATATTTTAGCCTCAATTTTTCCGCAAAATGCTATGCCGCTTATAAAACCTGCGAAAATAGTGGGCTATTTTTATTGCTGACTAAAATGTGCGTATTTATTTAATTAACGTAACACAGTATACGTCAGCACAATCTTTATTCTTAAACAAGGCTACATGTTTCGACTAAAAGTCATCTTCAGGCCCTTACAACATTTTAGTTACCACATGCTTTGCCCACTTTGGGATCCCATAGTGTTACCCAAAAGCCCGCACAGTGATCACAACACGGTGGACAAAAACAGTATAGAACAAAGTATCGAACGGTGTCAACATCAAGGAGAAGGTACACACATCCACGTTGTAGAACAAGTCCGACAACAAGGAATGAAAAAAACAACGAAATACGTCACAACAACAAAAACTGCAGGAAAACTTTACACGACAATACAGTGCAACAATCCAGAGAGCGATACCGGTTAAAAAACACAATTATCCTTATCAAATAGAAAAAATAGACGTACCGCAACATCAGCCATAATACGACAGCGGAACTCACAGTTGAATATCCGGTGATCGTCAATGCACTGTTAAGGAAGAATTTTTAAATATTTTAATGTTTAGACACAGTCTGTAAATACACACTTTATAAACAAAATCAAAACCTTTTTAGAAAGTTTTAACTAGATGTATTCCACAATTGTAAACACTATGGGATCCCAAAGTGGGCAAAGCATCTGGTAACGAAAATGTTTTAAGGGCCTGAAGATGACTAACTTTTAGTCGAAACATGTAGCCTTGCTTAAGAATAAAAAAGATTGTGCTGACTTATACTGTGTAACGTTAATTGAATTACAAGCACATCGTGATGCCCTCATTCAGAATATATTTATTTAAGTAATGTAATGCCCTGTTTGATGGTCCGGTTCTTCTTTGCTTGCCAAGAGGGCGTGACACTTATGAAAAACCATGTCTGTTGCTCTTTGCTAAAACTACCTTTTTGAAACAAGTTTATTCCATTGGTTCATTGGCTGTTACTTCTGAGGATAACCCAGTAGCGAGTTGTGATGTCTGATCGAAAAAGCGGATGAAACATAATGTCTGTTTGCGTAATGCATATTTGATGAGTGGACACACATTACGGAAATAAACAGGAGCAATAGAGAAAACTGCATTAGATTGGAATCCTCAGGGATGTAGAAGGAGAGGTAGGCCGAAGAGATCGTGGCGAAGGACAAAAGAGGATGAGATAAGAAGCACAAGATCATGGAACGAGGTCAAGGGGATAGCTGGAGACCACAATGCCTGGAAGCTCGTCGTGGATGCACTATGCTCCACAAGGTGTAAAAAGATTTGATGATATGATATTTGACGAGACTGCCAGCGAGTATCATCAAAAGACGAAAACATACGTCAGAAACAAAGAAGAATTAGGCCCTGCTGCAGTACGTTATGGCAGTGTTCTTCAGCCGGAGGGACGTGACGTTAGAGTTCAGATTCGACTCGTCAGTAGTTTACAAATGTGAGCTTGTTAGTCGAATCTGATTCTGCCCTGTATTATGAAACAGAACCAGCACGAACCCCTTAATATTAACGATGTTATCGGCCTGCTGTCGTTGTTTGATATTGCTCTCTGAATATTTTTCATATTTAAGGACCTTCTTGTACATATGCTGTCTTTCGGAATAGGTACGGCGCAAGTT
>Ga0131853_10023529_pt1 | contig 11123 bp, 10 predicted proteins | sample TergutLab28metaG_FD_92764 | JGI IMG/M metagenome (GOLD analysis project Ga0131853, IMG submission 92764) | Labiotermes labralis P1 segment gut microbial communities from Petit-Saut dam, French Guiana - Lab288 P1 (version 2) (version 2) | ecosystem: Host-associated > Arthropoda: Insects >...
AGATAGAACCGACTTGATAGCGGCTATTGAAGTGGCGGAAGGTATAACACGACAAAACTATACATTTCTAAGCTGGACAGATTTTCAAGAAGCTTTAATGAGAGCAAGGTCTACACGCGATAACCCAAACTCCACCCAACTGCAACGCGAAAGGGCTGCGGAAAGGCTTTGGGATGCGATAGATGGACTTGTGGAAGCCCCGCCGCCCCCTTCACCCACTCCGCCCCCAGACAGAACCGACTTAATAGCAGCGATAGAGGCTGCGGAAAGTCGAAATCAGCAGAATTATACTTTTGTAAGTTGGACAGATTTGCAAGATGCACTAATGCAAGCAAGGTCTAGACGTGATGACGAAGCTTCCCCTCAAAACCATATTGATACAGCTGCAAGAAGGCTTTGGGACGCGATAAATGGGCTAGTAGAAGCCCCTTCACCTACTTCCCCGCCAGATATACCGACTTAATAACGGCAATAGAGTATGTTCAATCCCTAACACTGTCTTACTTTACACCTATTAGCTGGACAAGTTTGCAAAACGAACTTATCGTCGCAATTCTAGCCAAACTTGGTCAGACAATCACCCATACCTTTACCAACTAGAGTAAATCTGCTTGCTTTAAATAACCCCTCAATCTGTGGCCATGCAGCCATAGATTGAGGGGTTACATATTCAAGGCATACCTTTTCATTGACAACAGCCGGGCCTCGCAATATAAAAATAGTGGAGGGGATAATATGAGACATGTTTTGCTTTTTCTATGTATTACTATAATTATAATTCTTTTTGCTAGTTGCGCAGATAATCCAGAATATATACCTGAAATTACGGAAACGTTAGCGCCTACTAGCACACCAAATCGTGAATCATTTGAAGCTAGTCAGACGCCACGCTTAATCGTAAGCATTGCACAGGTGTATGCAGATTTCACTTATCCTCCGCACCAGACATTAAGACGAGCACGTGAGGGAACAGCGAATTGGACATTCATTAACCGTGACGGCTATACGGTTAGTATTATGAGTGATTCACTAAGTCCTCTTCAATTGAGTGAGCGTGACCTGGAGCAAGTAACCCTGTTTATTGAACATGAAATCAGTGAACTTTATTTTCAATTCACCCCACATCCGTCTATATCCGTAACTGTCTTCCGCTGGAATACACGTTATTTAGGCACTGATGATATTTGGACAAAATACGAGAGATTCGATCTTGAACCAGGAGTAAATACAATCATTATTATAGATGATGGATACGATTATATTTATGGAGTAGACGGCATCTTTTCCCAGGGACGTGTTGAGTATGCATTTCGTACGATATCTACACTCACGGAATAAGAGATTCCCCAAAACTTTCGGCTCTGATGAAAAAAATCTTTCTATTCCTTAGTTCAGCAATTTTTGTTTTATGCAGTTGGAATTTTCTCACCAAGGACTAGTTTTTTTGCACAGAAAAAGCCCGAATATGTGAGACTTGGAAATCTCCATATGTCGGGCTTTATTTTTACTACAACTCAGCCATCCTAGTAACCGCAACATAAATATGGGAAATCCTATACCAGGCAGAAAATCCTACTGTCCCATCCTGCGGAAGATGGAATATCTGCTGAAACATCCTTACCGACGCCTCGGTACTTTGATCAAACACACCGTCTACCCTCAACTTAGGGATAGCCGGAAAGTTATTCGAAATGGCATTCAAGCGCTCTTGTACTGACCTAACATCCGGCCCGCTAGACCCTACTCGCAAAACTTCGCCAGGCCATGAAACCGGAACACCTGACACTTTAGAAGCCTGCATCAAATAAATATCTTGGCCATAATAATGCTTCAAGATATCAATTGCAGACATGCCCCTCTCTCCCAGTTCCGCCGAACCCCATTGTGATAACCGGCCAGGTATATTTGTCCTTCTGCCATCATTGTACTGTGCAAAAAGCGGCTGGCGAATACCCGGCCTTGTAATATAAGTATTAAAAATTTCGTCCACCACTTGAGATATTTCAACAAAAATATTGCGCCCATGAACATACTTCTGGTCAAGCTGCGTCGTATTGGTAATGGTAAAATCGTAGCCTTTGCCTCTATACCATTCCGTAAAAACACGATTAAGCGTTAATGATATGATGGCAAAGATATTTGCGCGAAGAGTCTGCACCGGCCAAGTCGCATAGATTTCATTACACGCGACGTTTTTAATATAATCCGCGAAAGTAACCCAATGCCTTTGTGCTGCTGTATTTGCAGGCATACCCATATGTACAACTACAAACTCTGGGACAACCGGCTCAGGGAGTACTACTAAGCCCGTATGCGGCGGGAGAGGCTTTACTTCATCTTCTTGGATTTTAGGAGGAAAATCACCCCAAAGTGTATGTTCGCCTATTTTAATCATCTCAGGCCATTCTTTTTGATATCCTGTAAGCGGGTTTAGAGCAACATCTTGAAATGATACTGTGTTGGGCAGTATTTGAACCCCCTGTACATGAACCTGCTCGTAGCCATCATAACTAACGCTTACATCATATTCGCTATAAGGTTTTTCAGTTGAAGGCTGCTGCGATAATTCCACAGGCGGTGCAGGTAAGTCTACAACATATGACTGCCCCGAATTGTTGGTAACCATCTCCTCTATTATGTGATCTCTACTGCCACGGGGCATTATGCGAACAGTGGCGTTACTGATCGGTTTTGCTATATCAATAGCAAGAACGTCTATTTGAAGCCTGCCGACTCCTGACATATCCGGCATATTCTTCATCCTCTCATACACTTTTAGACTATGTTATGCGAGGACAAATTTCTAAGTTCACGTTATGTGCTATAGCGAATCAAGTAATCTATAGCATCTTTCAAGCATAATGTGCCGTAACCCCATATTGGGTTAGGATGAGTTATATTCAATCTTTTTACCGCACTCTTTTGCAGGAAAGCCTTTACGCGCTGACCATACAAAAATGGGTCGTTTCCGCGCACAATCCCCCACTCCATCATCAAAGCCGCAGCGCCCGTTACAAACGGTGCTGCCATACTTGTGCCAGTAAAAGTGTCATAGCCTCCCCCTGCGCGGGTAGATAGTATATTCACCGCTGGGGCTACTAGGTCTGGTTTTACATATATATCACGAAAAGTATATCCTCGCCCAGAAAAGTCGGCAGCATTACCAAATACAGAATTATACCCGCCAACGGATATAACGTTTGGCGTGGTGGACGGTATTGTTAGGGTAAGCCCAGGATCCGGGGTTAAAAAGGCCGTCCCTTGCCCCACTTCTTCAATGGTGGGTAGCCATATATGAAATTCCCCTACTGTGACGCTTCTCCCGGTAACAATAAGCCTCCAAATACCTTGCATAACCGGATTGCCGTTTAATTGAAAATAGGCCTCCTGACTTCTGCTGTATATAGTCGGCTGCCTGTAAAATATTGATACATCTGTGCCTCCTAAAGTCATTTGCCGAACACGATCCGTTGACAGCAATCTGCCGCTTGATTGCCCGCTGGGCGATATCAATTCTAAATCCAAGGTATCGGCAAAATCTTTCCATAACGCCAAGTAAAGGCCGCGAAGGTTTGCGGCAACCGTAAAAGATATATCCATCGTTTGGTTGGCAGTAATGAGCCCTCCGAAATGATGCCTAGCTGAACCCTCGTTCCCGGTGGCAACCACAATTACCGAGCGCCACCTCTGAGCTACCGCGTTAATATATGTTTCAAAAAGAGAATCGCCTGCATGAGAACCATCATTTGTTCCAAAGCTTAGATTTATAGCTACTGGCATGTTAAGTGACATGGCCCGATCCATTATGTATTTTAACGCACGCATTATCTCTGTGGTTCGGGCAAAGGACTCACGGCCTTTCTCCCCTAGCCTGACAACAATCAAAGAGGCTTCTGGGGCTACACCCTGCTCTACGCCGCCGCTAGAACGGCCATTTCCCGCCGCGACACCAGATACAGATGTACCGTGCCCTATAAAGTCTAAAGAGGGGATTGTGCTTCCGCGGGGGTTTTGCAGTGCTTCATTTAATTGATGATTGTTGTATTCGGTGCCGTTATAGAAGCCCTTTGGCGGGTCTTGTATCCCGCCAGTACCTCCTAGCTGATCCCAAAGGTAAAGAATCCGGCTATTGCCATCTGGATCGCGGAAATCGGGATGGGTAAAGTCAATACCTGAATCAATTATCCCTATAAGGACACCATTTCCACGTAATCCATATCCTCCTGTGGCACCGGAAATTCCTTGTATGTGAACAGGCGTGATGCAAGCATCAGACATCCCTTGTCGCAAAGAGAGACTTAAGCTTTTAGGCAGCTCTATAAATTCTATCTCTTTATACTGATGCAACTCTGGTATACGCTCAGACAACATAGTAAGGATTGCGAATGAATCACCTAATATCTCCGCCCTAACACCAAGTTCGTCCGCTACTAATCCAATATCGCCGTTGTATTTTACAATTACTTCCCACTCATCCATAAGATTTCTCCTATATTCAAATTTGAAGATTACAGAAAAATGATCTTATTCTATGTATATAGACTAAGGTCATTGGTATATGTCACATATTCTTTATGTAATACATAAAATATTACATTGCAAATACGAGAAATGAGGTGCGTTAATGAGCTTGCAAGATATTTTCTATGATCCAAGCATAATAGCCCTTGTGTTAGAAAGAGAGTCTGTATCTGAGTCGTACCTGGAAAACAACCCCTACATACAGTTCAGGAAAGATTTAGCCAGCGGTTACAGCATCATTTATGTCAAGGAAACCGACGTAGACAAGGTGATCACCAACATTGATAATTATGTCACTAATCTCTACCCGCTAGTGCTTGGCCTGATAGGCACTTCGGAATTAAGCGCCGCGGGCATTTCACAAGTGCAACAACAACCGTTCCTTAACCTGAGGGGAAGCGGTGTTTTGTTGGGTTTTATCGACACCGGTATCGACTACACACAAAGCGCCTTCCGCTACGAGAATGGTGATAGCAAGATTGTATCTATCTGGGATCAGACCATCCGCAGCGATAATCCACCCGCTGACTACCCTTATGGCACAGAATACAGTAATCAGGAGCTCAATCAGGCGCTGAAATCACCCAATCCACTTGAGGCTGTCCCACACAAAGACACAGTCGGGCACGGAACATTTTTAGCGTCATTAGCCGGAGGCAGAGGACCAGGGGAATACATAGGCGCAGCGCCCGATGCCGAAATTATTGCTGTAAAGCTTAGAAATGCACGCCCCTTCGACCGCGAATACTTCCAAATTCCATCGGCACAGGAGAATGCCTTTTCTTCCGATGACTTCATGATGGGTATCCAGTACATAGTTGATAAAGCAACCTCTTTGCGTAGACCGGTGGCCATTTGTATATCACTAGGCACAAACTCTGGCGCCCACGATGGGCTTCTTCCCTTGGCAAGATATATCTCGCGGGTTTCTAGTATCATCGGCGTGACTGTATGCGCCGGTGCCGGAAATGAAGCGCAAGCGGGGCATCATACCCACGGAATATTAACAAAAGCTGGAGAGACTCAAGAGATTGAGATTAAAGTAGGAAATACGTTTGAGGACATAAATATACCTGTTTGGAATTCCGCTTCAGACAGAATATCGGTGTCAATAAAATCACCCACAGGTGAGCAGATTGCTCGTATGCCTGCCCGCTCGGGCGCAAACTATACCAACAAACTAATTTTAGAACGTGCCACCGTGACTGTAAGATACCTATTCCCCATTGAGCGAGGGGCACAGGTTTCCCGGATAACGATTTTTTCCGCGACACCAGGAGTTTGGACTATTACTGTTCACGCTGATGTTGTTCTGGAAGGAGCTTATCATGCATGGTTGCCGATAACTGGATTTGTTGATCCGGCAACCGTCTTTTTAAGGCCGACACCAAACTTTACTATAGTCACACCTGCCAATGCCGATGGCATAATCACCTGCGGTGCCTATAACAGCCGAGATAAAAGCCTCGCCGCATTTTCCTCACAAGGGCCAACGAGACTGTCAGCTATAAAGCCAGATCTGGTAGCGCCAGGGGTGGATGTCAGTGGGATATATCCTGGTGGGCCGGGCACAATGAACGGAACTAGCGCGGCAGCGGCGATTACCACCGGTGCCTGCGCACTTTTGCTTCAATGGGGGATCGTGGAAAAGAATGATATTTCTATAGACTCCTATAGGATTCGCAACTACTTAGTTGCGGGATGTGAGCGTGACCCAAGTGTTGAATACCCCAACAACCAATGGGGCTACGGGAGGCTGAACTTACTTAATACATTTCGCTCGCTTCGTCCATACTAATCGGCATACTATAGCGAACGCGTTCTCAATCCGTGACTGCTGTCGCGGCAAAAAAATAACCTAGAGCGTATTATTGCGGATTAATTCGCTATAATTGCTCTAGGTTATCGAAGTCTTATATACCAAGTATGATTAGTTTTACGTCAGCTCTTAAGTAATATTAGTGCCAAAAGAAAAGTTGTCATATCAAAGTTGTCAGGCAGCGGCCTTGTTGGCTTTGTTATAAATTGGCGGAAAACTTCCAAAGCCAACTCCTCAAAGGCGGGGGGTGTGGTATCAGTGGCTTCGGTTCTCGGGGTATTGATGTCGGAAGTAGCAGTTACACCGCGCTCGCTAGATACATAGATGTTAATTTCTTGGGGGCCAAACTCGGATAATGGCTCCAGATGGATATCTAAAACAGAGGTGATTCCATCAAAAATCTGTACTCCATATACGCTGACTTTCTTAAAACCGTTTGCCTCTGGCACTATTACATCGTACGTTTCGAAAGGATCGCTTTCAGCTGGAGCACCCGATGTCAGATCGGGGGCGTCAAGTCCGATTACTTCAGTCGCGCCGCCTTCGTCTGTTTCTGCTGCATATACAACTACGCCATCCTTCATTACTTGAACCGCCATGCGTTGGCCGTGTAATGTGAAATCACCTAAATATAGCTGCACTTGTAAGAAACCTTTACCCATTTAATCACCCTCTTTTTGCTATGATTTATTATATTGGGACTAACGATAATTGTGACACAATAATCAACAGCAATTCTACATATACATAATGAAGGCTGAACTTAACACAAAAAAACCTCACTGGAGAATCTTGCGCCGTCAGCGAGGTTTTTTGGTAATTGGAATTTCATTATCAAGCCATATTTCAATATCTTTTGCTATATCAAGTATTGTGTCATCCAAAGGCAACCGAATCCCTTGACAATCAACTTGGCAGCGTTCACGCCCAAACTTGCGATAACAGCCATACCCCTCGGCAATCTTTTTCTGCAATGATTGCGGAAAGCTATTGATTGCATCAGTATATTTATCTGTCTTTTTGGCCCTTACGAACAGGTTGTAACCGTTTCGCATGGAGTTGGAAAACGCCCATATTCTTTTTTGATATTTATCTCGTGCAGATAGGTTTTTATTCCGTTCGTTAATATAGGCATATGAGAAACTGATGTCATCTAAAATACTTAAAGTGCAATCCAGCCTCATATCTGTATATCGCTTATGCAGGTTTAATGCGAACGCCTGAACTTTTTCGGGCAAAGGGCGAAGAAAATCACTTAATTCATCAATTATATCGGGTTCATTAGCCATTAGCGGCCTGTAATTACAACGTAAAAGATTATGGTCATTCCAATATGCTCGTTCGTTCCGCATTTCAATATCTGCAATTGCCAGAACCTTTAATCCCACTACCAAAACAGGGTTATCAGGGTATGATACCTCCAATGGTTTTGCCTCAGATATTACAAGTGACTTTGCGCTTAAATCAGCATTGCTAAAATCAAAACCGCCAAGAACCAAAAAGCGTAAACATTCGATTAAGCCAGAAGCAGGGATTTTGGCACTCTTTTTCTTTCCGTTTTTGTCAACAGATGCTGTGCATAAGGGCATTTTGTTGACAATCAGTAAATCCTTATTTTCAGACAGTATGCCGTGATAACCTATTTCAACCAAGATGTTCGTGATGTAGTGAAGAAATGGATAATCAGCCATGCCCGCTGGCTTTTTAGGTGGAATGGCAAATTGGTGTCCATCTGAAATCAAGCAATCAAATAGCGTGTGAAGAAAATTCCTAAATGCAACAACACCGTTTCTTACAACTTCCTCGTCTGCAAATTCATTAAATAAGGATTTTAGCGCATATCTATTAGGAATATACGTTGGTAATAAGCTTCGCTTATATTTTACCACCTCGTCAATGGGTTTTAAGGTTACTGGGTGCGCGTTCATTTATGCGTCATCTCCTTCCTAAATCACTCGCTAAAGCACGATAATCGCAACGCAGGAAAATTTCATCTTTGGTTTTCCATTGTAATTCTCGTTGGACTTTCGCCATGACTTTCAATCCTACAAGTACATCTGGATTGTCGGGATATGTGACTTCGATAAGCCTATCATCTGCCATGCAGAGATTTGGCATATCGAAGTCAATACCTTCAAAATACATACCGCAGTCACCCAGGAAGCTGATGCAGTTTATTAGCTTTGGTTTAGATATTTTCGTTGTTGCTTCCATGCCTTCGCAACAGATGATGGAGTTAAGCGTTTTTAATCCGCTAAATGACAGCACATTGTCGTCCAGGTTACCGTGATAGCCAATGTTGAGCAGAACGCTTTTGGCATGGTAAATAAACGGAAAATCCACGGCAATACTCGGCGTTTTGCCTAATCTGCTTTGAGATTTTGGTTTATCATATTGTTCGCTGCTTTCAGCAAGCAAATCGTAAAACAGCCGCATAAAATCTAACAGTGCAATAATGCCATTTCGTATATTTTCTTCGTTTTCGATGTTTGTAAACATGGACTTGACAGGATAGTTTTTAGGAATCGCTACAGGTAAAAGATTTTTCAAATGTCGTGCCATATCACCGAGTGTCGATTCCCTCGACAGACCATCATATATATTGGGGTTAGATTTATTCATGAAAACACGCCTTTTATTTTACTTCGCCGTTTTATTTGCGAAATCAACATCATATCTCCACACACCATATTTCTGTTCGTTATCAATTATCACACCATTTATAAGAGTGATTCGTAGCACGCCAGTCTAACCCACAAATTGCAACTTCATTGTTCCTTTCAATTTCAGGCATTTTGCTTTTTTTTGCGTCCGTAGATACATAAAATACGCCGTCCTCATAATATGCGCTTAACATACGATTAGAAGGTCGGGGATTGCCTGTCGCGCTTGTAAATAATGATACAGTTGCAAGTGCAATAACATTGTCCTTGTCGGCGTTTCCACAGCGTTCTTGCATTAGCTTCATTGCGTTTTCATACCTGTCCATTTTGATTCCTCCAAAGTTTAATGATAAAACATTTACACAGGAATAATAACCTTTGTAAGTAGTTCCTTACTAGTCGTTGTCGCAGGGTCGTTTAAGTAGCAATCATAGAAAAATCCTTTGAATTTTAGTGATTGCTTATCCATAAACTCAAACATCTTGCCGTATGTTTTATCAATCGAAGAGTAAGAGCCTTTGTGCACGGCTACTACGGCTCTGCCTTCATATGTTTTGTTCATAAACATACCATCTTTTTCTGATACAGCTTCAATGATAGGAAAACCTACCTCAACATCAAATTTAGAAAAGTCGTTGGTACAGTTAAGATATGCAACAAAAGGTGTACCCGCTGGCTCTATTCCAAGTTCTTCTAAATATGCACCAACCATACCTATGCTTTTTTCGATTACCTTGTCCGATTTTGCATTGGTTGTATGCTCTTTATAGACAATGGATAATTCTGATTTCAATTCCAGTATTTCAATAGTCATGGCAATACCTCCATAAATTTCAGTTATTTGAGTTTAATAGGCATAAGTAAATCCAATTGTTTGTCCCCGTCAGGCGTTTGCTCTGATATAAACTCTTCATAGTCCATAGACAATTCTTCAAGCCACTGGATAGAAGAATCTAAATCATATTTATTGCTACTTTCACACCATTTGTATAATTGCGTCCAACGCTCACCGATTTCATTCAGCGTTGCAGAAATAGAAGCGAATAGCCCTCCATCAAACTGTTTTTTCATAAATGGTGTAATCACATTAAAATCTTCGGGAATAGTTACCCATGTTTCGTAACCATATGCTGGGTTGTTTTCTGATGGGTCAGGATTATTAAACCCGAAACTGCGAAAGCCGCTTTTTTTGTGTAGTCCATTCCCAAGCACAAAGGGGTCAAAAACTTTCGCACAATCAAACTCTGGCGTAGCACTTACGGCACAATATGCCGCAACCGTCATGGCTGGAAGCCTTACAATTCTCACGTTGTTCAAGCGTTCATTTAACATAGAAACCTCCTTTTTAGAGAGCGCAACGGGAGGAACAATTCCATGCTTAGAATCAATGAGGACATTTTGCACCTCGAGGTAAGAAAATACTTCATCCAAGCTATGCGTTTTTTCGATATGACTAATCAGCCTTTCCATGTAGGCAATCAAAGTATGATAGACGGCTGCGTCTTGCACTAGATTTTTAAGATGGTTATTAAGAGCTTTAATCGCAACGTTAAAATCACTCTTAACGAAAATCCGCTCAATATCTGCAATGGGCATTTTGAGCTTGCGGAGCAATGCGATTTGCTTGATGCGAGCCATGTTATCATTGTCGTAGTATCTATAATCATTTTCCGTCCTTGTGCTTATCAATATCCCCATATCTTCCCAGTGTCGCAAAGTTCGATTGGAAATACCGAATTGCTTTGCTGCCTCACCAATCCTTATCATGTGTTCCTTCCTCTCTAAAATAGGATAAACTATTCCGTAACGGAAAGGTCAATAGACTGGTCAATCTCTATCTGCTCCAAGTGCTTCTGCGGCACACTAAGCGCATTGCCGAATAACACCAAGGTTAGGTATGATGAAGTTTTTGCATATAAAGAAAAAACCCTTGAAAACGTAGTGTTTTCAAGGGTTTAGATGTGGAGCTACTGTGTCCGTAGTCGAACCGAAAGCCTCGGCGATTTCTTCGGATTTTACCGTTTCTGCGCCGTCCTTGTAGTTAAGCGTTACAACGTATTTGCCATCATCATATACATAAACTGCGTTTACAAAGCAGTCTATTAGCCGTATACGCACAT
>Ga0131853_10023531_pt1 | contig 11122 bp, 6 predicted proteins | sample TergutLab28metaG_FD_92764 | JGI IMG/M metagenome (GOLD analysis project Ga0131853, IMG submission 92764) | Labiotermes labralis P1 segment gut microbial communities from Petit-Saut dam, French Guiana - Lab288 P1 (version 2) (version 2) | ecosystem: Host-associated > Arthropoda: Insects >...
CTAACATCACTGTATTTTGAGCCTGATGATGGCCGAGTAAGGCCGAAACGTGTTGCTTAGTTGAATAGTTGTAATAACAATTTGAAACTGTTAATAAATTGTTGTGTAAAGACGGTTTAAATACTTCATTGTTTACGTACACACAACGGGATGGAAATTATCCAATTTAGAAGTGATGATTTGATCCTTAAGTGACGCAGACCGAGTGGTATGCTTATCATCAAGAGCGTGATTAACGACATGACAAATACGAAGACAGAAAGGCTGTTCAGTACCATCGGTAAGTCGATTCCATATGATATACGATGAAATTACTGGATATCCATACATCGCCCTTTAAGGTAACAAACTAGCATTAAACTTGTTTATTGTAAAGTAGTGAAGAAAACGAAAATCCATCCATTTCGGTAGAGGCTTTTGTTATTCTCAGGGAAAAAGAATCTAATATTGATAATGGCATAGATGAAGTCTCCATGAGTGCCATAAAAGCATCATGATGCGGAGGTAAAACTCCACGCATTCTTAAAATCAATATTCGGTTGATGTGAATGGTTAGCTTCAAGCTGCAGCCGACTTGCCAAGGAAAACGCCCCGCTTTATACGGTACTGTCTATGAAGATTACAAGAATCCCAGAAACGTCCTAGACTTACGGCAAAGAACAAAGTTTCTTGAGCCTGCCTGGAAACTATGCACGATTCTTCGGTCCTACGACCCGTGGCCTAAACCACTACACCGGCCAAAATGTCTCGGCTCGTATAAATAAAGATGACATCTGTATTGTGCAAATAATAGCAGTAATTTTTTGGAACTGGATTTAAGTTTTATAAGATACGGTTGACCTGAATTGCATTTAAAGATGCAAATTGTAACGGGTAGTAAAGTTATTACTCCTCGGTTATAAAAACCGATCATTTAATGATGTAAAGGGAAAACAATCGCTGTTCTTTCTCAGATCCATACAACACACATAAATACACTCTATGGGCAGAAAGTATAAATTATGAGTGTTAGAAACTGGTCCATGATAAGCGGGTTCCTGTCACCAGGGCATGGCGCGTCCTCAGGTTGCGGATGGAGGAACAACCTCCAATATCGAGGGTGGCTGCTAATATATTCAATAAGCAGTTGCGGACAGCCGACAAGGGGGAGTCCTCCAGCTTGGGAGTTGGGCGAGGTGTTAACAACTCCTCGCCGTAAAAACTGGCCTCGTTACGAAACGTAATTAGAAACTGGTGGTAATCGTATAAATTAACCGCTAGGACCTAAGTGATAATTATAGTAAAACTTCGATTAACGGTCAGAGGTAGGGACAGAAGGAGCGATGGATAAGGGAAAGGAAGGATAATAGGAGTTTAAAAATTACACAACGCGTAATAGAAATAAAAGTCTTTATCATGTTGCATACTACAGCATCTTTTTTTGTATATAAACTTTATAGAAGAGGACAAAATTGGAAAAAAAAAATCTATTGGAATTACACTGTACACTGTATGTAGCAAGGAACGCTTGACTTGCTCCTCCCACACCTCCCACAAACAGTGACTCGCCATCATGACGGCTGATAGCAACCGACACGTAACCGAGGGACGGGATAAACAAAGCTTTATTATTCATGTCTGAGTAAATTTAAGGAATCTTAAATAAAGAAACAATTCTACCATATATCGGCATAATACTATACGATATCGATACAAAATCCCACATCAATGTTCCAGCTCACACCTACGTACATGGCAGAGTGTCTCTAGCATTTCATTTCACAACAGTTCTTCCATCACTCATCATAGGCAGCGACCCATTTACTCTGATAACTCAATAATGTTTGAGACGACTGTACCACGTCGCTCTGTCTAAACAGATGGGTCCCGATGAACAATAGGTTCCTGGCGATATCTTGTTTCATCAACTACGGGAGTGACCACGATAATGGTTCGGTGGGAGGGAAATGCTTTGCTGTACCGGGGATCGCATGACCAATTACCGCCACTACACCGTTCTCCGGCTGGAGGGGTTACAAGGGGTGGCTCTTTGTGGTTTTCCACATCTTCGTCTCGTAATTCACTGAATTGCGTTATTGAACCGAATCATCTCAACGCAGTGAATATCGATGGTTGTGGTCAGTATCACTAAGGCCAGAAAACTGACAGTGTGAATTGTTAAAAGACCATCGAAGTGCGAGACAAAATCAGACATAAACAAATGTGCCCAGGTCCTAACCAACTTAGGCCATAAATCACGGTCCCTCGTAAAATGAAGTCCATGAACGGGTGTCCCATTTGACCTTAAACATTATTAAGCAAATAGTAGGGTGATCTAACGTCCAAGCGTGGAACGCTGAGATCTGCTACTGCTTACTTGAAACTTCCGCTTCGAAACAATATTTTATGATCGATATTATATTGTTGGATCGAGATATTGTACTACCGGTTCTCCATTTTTGGATCGATAGTCTAGTGTTGAATCGAGACTGCTGTCAGTTTGAGAATATTGTACAATATATACTGTTGCATGGGACCGCGGTAGCACAGTGATTAAGGTGCTGTGCTACAAATCGGAAGGTCGCTGCTTCGATCTCAGATGGTGTCATTGGAATTTTTCATTGACATGAAATCCTTCCGATTGCACTATGGCCCTGGGGTCGACTCAGCCTCTAACAGAAATGAGTACCAGGAGCATTTCCTGGGGTAAAGACGGCCGGTGCTTAAGGCTGACAACCTTACCACCATCCTGTGGCGTTGTCATGAAATCTGGGAACCTTAACTTCCTGGAACCCTCTGGGCCACTCAAGGCCTGTAACGGGACTGCTTTACCTTTACCTATATACTGTTGCATCGGAACTGCATAGGGAATACTGTAAGACCGTTACCTTCTTTTCGTTGGGTACTCTATTGCTGGATTTATACTGGATTTAATTTCACGTGTACAACTTACATCATTCTTATGCTGGCCACATAGTTCAAATATACCACATTCTTCAGTTGTTTGTGATGTGTCATAATGCGTATTGTTATTGACTGCTTTGAGATTCTAATTACTTTAGTTTTTGACACGTTCATTTGCATTCCACAGCATCTTTAAATTTCAGTTACGTCTTTCAATCATGCCCTGTAGCACCGCTTCTTTCTTTTCTAGCAGCGCAGGTCATTTGCAGAAGTCACGGTGCGAATTACTCTTCCTACTATTCTGAAGTCTCCAGACCCTTCTGAAGCTTCCTTGGTGAACATTCGCTGAAGACGTCGAATAGAATCAGTCATAACCAGCATCCTTGTCTAAATCGTCTTCCAGTCTTGACACGTATACTCTCCCCTTGGTCCAGTCTTAATTTGACGTACTGATCAACGTAAATGTTGCTAATAAATTTTCCTTCGTACATTGTCTACACGTCTTTCATATTGTTTCTGAATCGACGCTTTCAAGTACTTAACATTCATAGGTCCGTGCATCGCTAATATATTCGCAGAGTCAAACCAACAAGATGCAATGTTTCACGGTTTATTTATTTTTGTAAGACGCTGTACATTTGTCAGACCGATACTGCTACCTGCTGCTAACCTGGCCAGGCTAGCAGCAAGTAGCAGTATCGGTCTGAGAAATACCTGATGCTGTATGTGCAGTTTTGAGCTCCTGATGATGGACGGAAAAACCGTCTGAAACATGTAGGGCGTCTTACAGAAATAAATTGTGAAAAAAATAAGTTGTGAAAAGTTTGCATCTTGTTGGTTGTACTCTGCACTTCCGAGTATAGTAATCCGGCTGATGTCGGCTTTGATCTCTGGTTCTTTCCAGGTGTAAGATCTTCTCTTGGGCTTATCAAACCATGTGTTGCCGATAACAATTTCACTTCTTTCACAAAAGTCAACGATGACTTGGCCTCTGCGATTTCTTCTTCCCAGAACATGTCGTACAACAATTTTGCGATGCGACTGAAGGTCGACAAATAACGAAAACAAAAGAATAAGAAATATGACCGTTAATCTTATTCCAGCGATTTGAATTTCAAGTTGGACCGATAACTCATTGTTTGTAATTATGGCTTGGATAACAATTACGTAACTTCGTGCTGTGTCTAGTCCAACACCATGACGACACACATTTCACACATTACTAAACTCCGTCGTAAAAAAGGAAATGTTTTCCCGTTACAGGCCCGGTGTGGCCCAGAGGGTGGGTAGAGGTATAGCTCTACTCTTCCATGACCGCGGCACTAGAAGGGGGTCAGTGGTCAGCAGCACGCCCCGACCGCACTTTACCCCCGGGAAAGACCCAATACCCATTTTACAGGAGGCTGGGTGGGCCCCAGGGCCGGTCTGGATGGGCGGAAAATCTCGTCCCCGCCGGGATTCGATACCGGACCGTCCAGCCCGTAGTCAGTCGCTATACCAACTGAGCTACCGGGCCCACAAACTCCGTCGTAACACCTCTAAATCCCATGTAGCATATATATATATATATGTGTATATATCAACATGGAATCTCAGACGGAACACCTGTAACACCGAGCCCAATGTCCGCAGTTCCTTACAATTCTTTCAGGCAAGTAGCGGATAATAATTTCAATCTTATCACGGCCGTTCCTATTCACATCCCTCCCAATTAACCACAGTAATTACCTTCAAACTCAAGAATGAAATAACCTTGATAAACAGCACTGTCTGGTTGAATGGCAACAAAATTAATACTCAGCTGCTTATTGCTGTTACGGTTTCCGGTAAATTCGTACTTCAGTTTCTGTACTGACAGCTACATGACTGTAAAATAGCCAAATGACAGGACGAATGTCAGTGACATGACGAATGTCAGTGACAGTCCGGAAAGAATGCGGGAGAAATCGGTCGTGCTGTATTTAAGGTATACCAGATTATATTTCTGAAAGGACTGAGGAAAATTACGATAATGTCCAGCGAATATAGCCGGTCCCTATACCCGCAATGAAAGCAGGGAAACCTAGAATACAAAGCGGGGAGTTTGGCTAAACCTATAAACACAACATTGAATATATTCTTTGTTATTATTTAAATTGTGGGCCACTGATGCTTTTATCAAGCTACCGGTCGTGAACTCTGAAGGTAATTGGAAATGTGACAACGATATGAGTCGCTGAACATATGCAAGCAATCCGTGTATCGGGAACTCGTGAGAAACAAGGAATCGCTGGCAAAAACATCCTCCAATTCACGCTGATATGATGAACACACAAATGCATACGTCTGAAGTGACTGATATTTTTTGAAATTAGTATGCTTGTTCAAGGTAAATATTTCATCGCTGACAAAGGATAAATACTGAGGTAAAAATGAGCTCTTTTCCATTGATTAGATACTCGTACATCTTCCTGCTATAAATGTATTCGTCACGAGACATAACAAGCAACTTCTCGGCGTCCCGTATCACCTTGAGTTACCCCATTGAAGGTGTTAATAATTAATAACATGCTGTATGGAGTTCCGTAATTACTAACTACGACAAATACGGAATTGCATTTAGTTTTTTTTCGGAACAAGACGAAACCAAAACAAATACAATTACTTACTTACTGACTTACTTACTTACTTACTCACTCCATGGTCCAGAGTCCTTCTTGAGAAGCTAACTGGTTTGAAGCTAGTCAAGAAATTCCCCGCATTTCACGGAACCCCAAGGTTCATTACCACACTCACAAGCGTCCGCCATCTTTCCCTATCCTGGGCCAGCCCAATCCAGTCCATATATCCACATCCCACCTCCTGGAGATCCATCCTAATATTATCCACCCATCTACGTCTAGGTATCCCCAGTGGTCTCTTTCCCTCCAGTTTCCCCACCAAGACCCTATACACCCCCCTCTCCTCACCCATACGCGCCACATGTCCAGCCCATCTCATTCTTCTCGATTTTATCACCCGCACAATAGAACACAAATACAATACGAAACAGAAATCTGCGGTAGGTCCAAACCGAAAATAAGTGGTAAATTCGATGGGAAGTGTGAGATTCTTCAGCACTGATAAACGTTAATGTGTGTAATGTCTGAGTTTTCCATGTGTGCATGGCACATAGGGGATCGGAGGCAGACCTCTACTCATTCATTATCTTCACGCTAAATGAAACTGATTGTTCTCACAGCGCGGCCGTTTGGTCCCAGAGAAACGAGTCCCCATGTCTGTTGGATAGAACGCTGTGTTGGCTCCAGGGCCGATTAGGACTTCTGCAGAACAGAAAAATTCCCTTCATTATTGGTAAGAACCACAACTCAGGTCTTTCAGCCCACAGTTTAGTCACTATGAAATCGAATGTTCATTACTGTGTTTAAAACAGCCCACCAACTGTCCCTATCCTGAGAAATGTTATTCCATTCTACGCACTCTCATTGCTTTAAGATTCATTTTAATATTATTCTTACCTACATCTAGGCCTTCCAAGGTATTTCTTTCTTTCAGGTTTCCCCACCAAAAACCCCTATATGTACCTCTCCTCTTCCCTACGTGTGCCTCATACTATGACAAATTTATCCTCTTCGTTGTGATTACCCCAATGCCGTCTAGACAGAACTACAATTCGTGAAGTTATTAAACATGTAATTTTTCATACCTGACTGTGACTTCCTTCCTTGCAGGTTCAAACAACCTCAATGCGAGAGACAATTGTCATAACCATACAAAAAGCAACATCAAGATTCTCTATATTTTAATAGTTTCTAAGTTAGCGAAATATCGAACAAAATATTCTGGACCGAAGAGTAGCAGGAATTGCCTGAATTAAATCCACTGTTAGTTTCTCAGTAACCGCAATTTTGACTTTTGGTGTCCTTGCCAAGTATCTAATCATTACCATATCTGCCAAAGATTAAGGGTTGTCTTTATGTTCTGATTTGTGGTGCAGTCTGTAGCAAGAACCAAATGCTTACGTAGTTTTCTCAGCACTCATTTCTAGACAAGCGTAAATAGGGACTAACAAATCTTTCGTGTTTTCCTTTATAATATTTATTTTCTCGCCGAATATATTACCAAGCTCAGCTGAGAGCAGACCTGATGCCTCTCACCCAATTTCAATCCACCCTAGTTTACTTACTTACTTACTCCATGGTGCAGAGTCCTTCTTGAGAAGCCAAGTCAAGAAATTCCCCGCATTTCACGGAACCCGAAGGTTCATTACCGCATTCACAAGCGTCCGCCACCTGTCTCTATCCTGAACCAGCCCAATCCAGTCCATATACCCACATCCCACCTCCTGGAGATCATTCCTAATATTATCCACCCATCTACGGCTAGTCTTCCCAGTGGTCTCCTTCCCTCTGGTTTCCCCAGAAAGACCCTATACACCCTCCTCTCCTCACCCATACGCGCCACATGCCCAGCCCATCTCTTTCTTCTCGATTTTATCACCCGCACAATATTTGGTGAGGAGCACAGATCATTTAGCTCCTCGTTATGCAGTCTCCTCCATTCCCCCGTTACCTCGTCCCTCCTATGTCCAAATATTCTCCTCAACACCTTTTTTTCAAACACCCTCAGCTTCCTATCCTCCTGCAATGTCAAAGACCAGGTTTCACACCCATACACTAGTTTACTTACACGTTCCTAATAGCATATTGCAACCGTAGATGAAAAATGATCATAATCTTCTCCCTTTTTCAGACAAGGTGTATCAGAAAAATGTTTGCCAATTCGGACTTTACTGTAGGTTTTATTTAAGCCTATTTTAATTAAGGTAACCAGTCACTTACAAAGTACAAACTGCCTTTAACAGCGTTAATCGCGACACAAGGCAGTTGGTACTTCAAAGCAGAATATAAGTTACGAAACAAGACATAAGGAATGCGCAATATAAAGTTAACGCAACCAAATTTGCGGTCATATTACACACAAAGAAAATATTCAAAATCTTTCTCCTAAATGAATCACAGAATTTCTGTAGATAGCTCATATACTGTGCCCATTTTACTCCGATTTTTTCCCTCTGGTATTTGGAGAGTGCCCGGTATTTATTTGGTCAATGGTGAATATACTATGTCGGAATCCAAGTCGAAGATCCCCAGTTATTTCTTCTAGATGTGGACGAATTTGATCAATTGTCTCTGCAATTGCAATCCTCGTTGATGGGTTTTGATGCATACGAGGGATAAAGTCAAAACACAGTAAAGGGGAATCATTTTCCATGTAACAGTTCAATTTATTGTGCAACCATCCTAGAATCTCAAAATGAGGGTTATATAGATCATATGGGAAAACATATAGATCATATGAAGAAGATATATATATATACATCATATGAAGTTAGCTGCTTTTATGGCTGTTTCTTTTATCACATTCTTTCATATTCTTTTGATTCCATTTTTTATCGTTGTACATATGGTTGTATGTTTTGTATGCTTCTGTTTAATTTTGTAAATTATGTATTTTTATAGTTAGGTTTATGTAGTCTTATTGTTATGTATGTTCTGTTCTGTGTATTCTGTTTCATTGTGTTGTTCTGTTTATTTTTTGTATGTAAATGTGTACTGTACTACTGCCACCGGGTGTCAACCCAACTGCAGTTAGCAAATATATCATACAATCATATTTGACATCGTATATCTTGCCCGGAAATGTGGCATATTTAAGCAGTTTCGCGCATCGCGTGGCATTACCACGTGTTTATCTCAAGCCATTACAACCTTCAGTAATGACGCGAAAGGAAGTTACGCGCTCTCCGAGAGGCACTTTGCTTTAACAACTCTCACCAAAATATTTTCCCAGCAACTTCAAAAAAACATATATTTGTGTGTAACTATTAAATATTAATGATCCATTTTTCGTGCTAAGTACAGATTTTGGATGATTTAGCGCATTATTCAAAAACATGTAAGCGGATTACCATAAACCCTAAATATTTAGTTTGTTTCTACCCTTCACTTTCAACTTTTTATAAGCCAGCAAGCACAGTGTTTGGAGGACGAAAAATCAGAGTTAATATCCATAAACCCATTACAACACAAATTCACACACCCACACAAGCCAATGTGTAATACACAAAAACCATTCGTTGCAAGGACTACTCCATACGCCGCAAACATTACCTCTCCTAGCTGCGTCATTACACCAATGTTAGTTAAGCCGTTTTTACTGCCTCTGTCTGTACACTATCTTCCTCGTTATGCTCCGAAGTGAGCCATCTGCACTTCCATGAAAAAATTCCGCGTATACCGGCATAACGAATGACATAGGTGAATTGCTATTTTGGTTAAACATCGTGCCTTGAGGGTCGGTATGGAAATTGGAAGTGAAGCATATCGAGCCATGTTTTCTAAGCGTAACACATCTGGTTGTTTAGAAAAGTGAGTGAAGTGAGTGATCCCGTTACAGGCAATGTGTGGCCCAGAGGGTGGGTAGAGGTATAGCTCTACTCTTCCATGACCGCGGCACTAGAAGGGGGTGAGTGGTCAGCAGCACGTCCCGGCCCCACTTTGCGCCCGGGAAAGACACGGTGCCAATTGTACAGGGGGCTGGGTGGGGCCCAGATTCGGTCTGGACAGGTGCGGAAAATTTCACCCCCACCGGGATTCGATCCTCGGACCGTCCAGCCCGTAGTCAGTCGCTATACCGACTGAGCTACACGGCCCACGGTCTTATACAGTAGTGCATTTTTATTCATCGGGAGGATACGAAGAAATCAGGGAAAACATCAGGACAATTGATTACGACCGAGATTCGAAAAGAGGGCTTTCCGAATGGAAAGAAAATATTAAATCCGCGTTTTAATAACCATCTGGACGACTTCGTATTACTGAATACAAAAACCATTTGTAGCCCATTCAAAGAGAGGTTATGAAATAGTGACAGAATGACAGGACTAAACTTCCACTGCTTGCAGCAGAGTCCTTTATGATAAGATAATAATTCTTATTCTAGTCGAGAAATTTTCCTCCTTTTATGGCACCCGAATTTTAATTCTCTTATCCACAAACAGCCCACAACCTGTCCCTACCCTTAGCCAGTTCAATCCAGTCCACGCGCCCATTTTTTTCTTGAATATCCATTTTTAATATTATCCTCTCATCCCCTAGACCTAAGTCTTCCAAGTGGTTTCTTTCCCTCAGGTTTGGCCACGAAAACTATTTATTTCCCTCTCCTCTCCCACATAGTGCCATATGCCTTATCCAAACCAATCTTCTTGGATTGATCGCCCGGATAATCCACTAGTATATATTTTCGGGCATCTCTTTTCTAGGCAAAGAAAAACACGGAATCTTTCTTCATCGAGCAGTTGAAGCGATAGTTAGCCACACCTACAATTATTTCAGCAGGCCCACGCATATGGAGAGGAAACAACATAAGATTCTGTGACTCGAAGCAACACAGAGTTCTTATGTTCGCTGTCAAATTATGTGTTCAAATTCAGTCCATTAGGGGACTTGGTACACAATTTACTTCTGTCCTTCGTACACACAGCTCAACATTTTAGCTGTAATCTTGGTACAGGACATCCCGTTATGTTGAAAGTACAATATTAAACAAATAAAATACGCACTCCGTCTGTCACAACTATATTTTTATTTTATTGTTTCAAATGTTGGCAAATAGGCCGAAACTAGTTGCCAACATTTGAAAAAATAAAATAAAAATACATTTGTGAGAGACGGATTAGGGTACGTATTTTATTTCAGTTCAATATTGTAGCTGTAAGCTCTCTACAGCAGTGTTCCTCAACCTCCGGGCCGCCGCCCGGTACCGGGCCCTGGCATCAATTATACCGGGCCGCGAGAGGTTCTCATGGAATTTGTCATTTTAGTTTTCTAAGTAATTTTCATGGATAATGTTTTATAGTGGAAATATTCCGAGGAGAAAAATATTCGTGAATGTGTCGAAAAACTCAGACCCAGTTGTTGGCCCGAGGAAACTACAATATGCTACAAGATTTCATTAGTCGAGTGATTGATAACTAATTTAAATGTAATTTTATATTTGTCAACATACCACACCGTATACATAAGTGTGCTAATACTCTTTATGATTATACTTACTTAATTACTCCACGGTGCAAAGTCCTTCTTGAGAAGCTAACTGGTTTGCAGCTAGTCAAGAAATTCCCCGCATTTCATGGAACCCGAAGGTTCATTACCGTACTCACAAGCGTCCGCCACCTGTCCCTATCCTGGGCCAGCCC
>Ga0131853_10023533_pt1 | contig 11122 bp, 7 predicted proteins | sample TergutLab28metaG_FD_92764 | JGI IMG/M metagenome (GOLD analysis project Ga0131853, IMG submission 92764) | Labiotermes labralis P1 segment gut microbial communities from Petit-Saut dam, French Guiana - Lab288 P1 (version 2) (version 2) | ecosystem: Host-associated > Arthropoda: Insects >...
AAAAATTTAGTTTTGGAAAAAACCAAAAAAAAATAAAAACCCCCATTTTCCAGGAGCCGGGACAGGGGCCGGGGTTTTTTTCCCCCCCCCCCCCCCCGGGCCCAATGTTGTTCTCCAAATTACTCACATTCATATATCACTCTGCATTCTGAGGATCCAAAATTTGGTAACAGCAAAATTATGTCAAATAAGTTCTCAAAACACAAAATATACAAAACAAATTATGATAAGTATTTCATTTGAAGTATTCGACTGTTACACCAAATTCATTGCCACCTTACAGCTCACAATACGATTAGGATCCGTTTTTAAACACCAGAAGGTACTTCTGTACAATGGTGGATATGTACCGATATTTTGGAGAAATGTTCTGCCTTCATCATCTATTAACATCTACTCTGACGGAGGCGGCAGTTTTTTTTCCGAAACGTCCGTACACACGTACCTAACTACAAACCGTCACCGGCCAGAAGACAGTTGCCTTCAGTCCTGGCGGTTAGAACCTGAAAACTATGTTTTATACAATGGAGAAAGGGTGGACACAGAAAGTGCAGAAAAGTTGGAGCATTATGAATCCTATACACAGTAACATTAAGAAATTCGAGTACTACTCCAATTGCTCGGTTGATCAGACAGTCTGGCGGGGGTGAGGGGCGGTTACTTACGTATCTGGTGTTATGGATGACGTCACCCAATAAACATCTCCATTCCCACGTAACACAAGCACTGGCCAAACGATGGCGGTTGGATCAAACCGACAGCTAGCTCCACCAGTCGAGTCTTCCTAGAATCACACGGACGTTTATCCATGTTAGTATAAGCATCGTCCTGCAGATGGCGTTGGGACGTGCGTATCCACTTCCGCCATCTCCTGGTCATAATTCGAATTGCAGTCCATCAAGTACAGTCGTATTAGACCACGAAGGACTTCAGTTAATCTATACAGTCATACTACACCACAAAGGACAATTAATCTTAAAAAAGAAGAAATATGGTTTGCAGTGAAAAGCTGTTTAATCATTTTTAAAATGAGGTTGTACAAGGAAGGTTACAACGGGAACACAAATGTGGTTACTCGACCATACAATTTATATATGAAATTTGCAACGTACTACGGCATTAATGAATATGGCGATAATGGAATTTTAAAGTAGACAGTCTTTTTAAATTAGAGCAACGTATGACGTAAACCCGTATTAGTTCATTTCGCTGTTAATGTGTGCGGCAGGTCATAACGACTTCGCTGTGACTTCGTGCTAAGGCACCCATTTTATGGACGTTCCATTATACAAAATTCATATTTGCCCCTTCTACTTACCCCTATCTCCCCACACACAGATGACGTGCCTGGAAGTTAAAATTCGAAGTTTAAAACGAATAAATCGGAGTAAAGAAGACGGGTTAGAAATGGCATAAAAGTGAAATGGGGTTAACTTCCTGATATAAAAAGTCAGAGAGTTCCTTTTGTTGGTGCTTCAAAGATCTGGAAATTGCCATTTCTATTTCCTCCCTAAAGGAAAATGAAGAAGGGAAAGTTACTGAAGCAATCAATTAGGGAAAATATTTCAGAGATTAATACATTCGAAAGTACTAGCGTACGGAATTAATGGTGTTGAAAATTTCTTCCTTTCTGGAGGAACTGTTCGAGAGACCCGTGTGTACGTGATACGTCATACTGCCTAATCTCAAAGCAATATACTGAGTATCCTAACATAAAATTACTACAAGTCAGGTAAAGTATGTATAAGGTAATACTGAGGCGCGTTCGCGCAACCACTGTTACAGTGGAAAAGCAGTAAGTATTCCATATTCTGAACGGGCGTTTGTAGCCATTAGTATACAGTATGCAATGCGCATGCACACATATTGTCAGCTGTGGCCTGTCCGTCTCTACAATATTTTTCCACATTATCTCATAAACGGCATGATTTTCGGAAAAAAAGTTATTGAACATAAAATGTGTGTTTTGATTGTCTCTAGAATTTTCGTCTGGAACATTTTTTATTCGAAGAAGAATTGAGCGACATATAATCAAAAATGTCTACTAGGCTCAAGATTTTAATAACACTTGATTTTTTTTCCAACAGCTTTTCGAAAGATACTCAAATATCAAATTTCATAAAAATCCGTCCAGTGGGAGCCGAGTTTTTCCATGCGGACGGGCAGACCGACAGACAGACATGACGAAGCTAATAGTCGCTTTTCATAATTTTGCGAACGCGACTAAAAAATTAGGGACATATAATTATTTGTCAGCTCCATCAAGCGATAACATTTCTTTATTTAGTAGTTACTTATGGACATTCCGAAGATGCAAAAATTATAAATGACCGAAAATTTGTGTTGTGTAGGAGTACTATTAAAGCAGATGAATTATTGTCGGTACATACAAAAGTATTTATTTACTGGTTTTTGCGGCGCAAGGACCCTATTCGGGACTAGGCCTCCTCGTTATTGAGGTTTATATATCACACATAATTTAGACACACACCCGCTATAAATTCTCCGGCCGAGTGATCAACTGTCCCATAGACCGCTACCTACACAACACACGAAAAACACGAGACGAATTTTCATGCTCTCGGCGGGATTCGAACCCGCAATCTCAGCAATCGAGCGGTTACAGACCTATGCCTTAGAAAGCACGGCCACCGGGATCGGGTATTTATAGTTTAGCAACTGACGCTTACTGCAGATCAAAAGTAATTATTTTAATTGATTATCAATGTCCTCGAAAAATTTTGTACCAACACACACTACATAACGGTTGTAAGGTGTTTAAATTTGATTTTGCACCCGTAACAAGCCACAATTATTCCGTTCGTCTGCCCGAGGCACAGAATTCTGTTATCTACCAAATGGTTGAACGCAAAAGAGGTGTTTCAACTGGCTAACAGAATCGTGATAATATGGAAATTATATCAGCAGCAAGTGAAATTAACTTTAGAAAATATAACGAGTGAATCAAATTACAGTGCACTTGATTAAATGGTAAGTTTTAAATTCTATCCGCAGAGAAGGCACACATGTTTTAAATTATAACCTCCACCCCAGAATCTTTACGTGAGACCATGTTGAAATACTAGTTGATTACATTAATAGTGAAAAGAATGATGGTACAGAGTGTAAAGTTACCTACATGGACCATCAGAAAAAAAATAGGCTGTATGAGAGGGCTGAAAGTCAACTGGTAATCTTACGGCATTTCAAGACGCTGCTTCAAGCGTAAAGGTTATGTGACGTTGCATGGGATCGTAAAATAACCATACATGAGGGTTGTTCAAAAAGAGAGCGAACTTTTTAAATAGCGCGCCAACCAGCATAGAGAGAGCGCTGCGGCTACTGAGCGCACCTAGCGTCAGGTTTAGACAACGAACTGCCATTTGTCCCGTTTCGCTATGAGCATTAGTCTTCGAGCTACATCCGCTGAACTGAGCACGTGCAAAAACTGTTCTCCGGATTAGTGACAAAGTTACAATGAAAGAGCTTCAAGAACATCGTGTGTGTGTGTGTGTGTGTGTGTGTGAAATTTTGCTGCAAACTTGGTAAAAATTTTACAGAGACATTTCAATTGCTTAACCAAGCATATGGGGAGGACTGGGGAAAGGGTGTCCTCGACCAAAAAGAGCACGGATGAGTCGGTCAAATATCAAGGTGTTGTCTGTTGTGTTTTTGATTGGAAAGGCATTGTCCATCATGAATTTGTGCCACGTGGTCAGATGGTAAACAAACATTTGTACCAGGAAGTTTTAGCGCGTTTGAGGGATGCTGTGCGCAGGAAGAGGCCTGAATTGTGGGAAAACCAGACTAGGATGTTGCACCACGACAATGCGCCGGCTCACGCGTCGCTCCTCATCCGCAGTTATCTGGCAAAACATCAGACATCCGTTGTGCCCCATCCACCCTATTCTCCGAACTTAGCCCTAGCAGACTTTTTCCTGTTCCCCAAACTTAAAACCACTTTGAAAGGACGTCGTTTCAAAACCAAAGAGAAGATTCAGAAACCCGACGAACAGCTTGTGCACGTGCTCAGTTCAGAGGATGTAGCTCGACGATTAATGCTCATAGCGAAACGGGACAAATGGTAGTTTGTTGTAAAAACTTTACGCTAGGTGCGCTCCGTAGCCGCACGGCGCTCCCTGTGCTGGTTGGCGCGCTATTTGAAAAGTTCGGTCTCTTTTTGAACAACCCTCGTATGCCTACCTTATTTTAAGTACAGTAAATTTAAACAGTGAAAATGCACGCGTTACGCGTTCTGGAGGTCAGGTGGTGCTAAGACTCCATACAGCACGACAGACGGCAACCCTGTCGCGTCAGTTTGGATGGGATTGTCTCGAACATTCACCGCAAAGCCCTGATTTGGCACCAAGGGACTTCGATCTGATCGGTCGTCTGACGACGCGTCTTGGTAGTCACAGGTTCCAAGATGTTATGGAAGTCCAGAAAGCTGTCCCAAAATGGTTCCGTTTGCAAAGCCCAGAATTCTGTGCTGAAGGCATACAGTCACAGCCAACACGTTGTGACGAATGCCTGAACCTTCAAGTTGATTATGAGGAAAAGTAGGCCATTGTTTTGTTTTCTCGTGAAGAATGTTATTTTGACCAGAAAGCTGCGGAATAAGCAAATATTCACTATGCACATTCACTTTCCAATCGATCTAGTAGCCTACAAACCATTAAGAAATAATAATTATCGAACTAGGCGAATTACTTTTGTGTATTATTTCTTCCAGCACATTTTATAACTACAGTATTTGAAAGTAGTCACACACAGCCGTACAGTTCCCATCTTCGTCATGTTTAAACTCATTTTTATACAATAAGTATGCTTTTACAAAAAATAACAAGCCTGGCTCTTAAGGTCGGTTAGTAACTGCTATAAAACGAAAGGCTAAATACGAACTTCGGATATTGTCATGCTACACTCAACAGAGTGGCGCTCAAACATGTTTCTCTCCCAGTACTTCGGCTTAACCCCTGTCAATTACCATTCAACCATTATCCGTTATTTCAATCTACCAATCCGCCATCAACGGTATGCAGTCACGATATGACAGCTTTGTTAAAGAACGAAAAAAATCTTACCAGAAGTCCCACAAATTTGAAGATATCACTGAACATTTCAGTACCATACATTACGTGCAATCACAAGAGAAACGTGTACTGTCATTATATTGATATTTATGAGATTATACTAAGAAGTGACACATAGGACAATTATGAGACTAAATTACGTGACGCAAAGGACCATTATGAGACTATATTAGGAGGTGAGACACGGGGCCATTATGAAACAGTACTAGGAGGTTAGACACTGGGCCGTTATGAGACAGTATTAGGAGGTGAGAGACAGAACCATTATCAGACTATATTAGTTGAGATATGAGGCTATTTTAAAACAGTATTTGGAGGTGAGACACAGTGTCATTATAAGACTGTATTAGGAGGTGAAATGTAGAACCATTAAGAGACTATATTAGGTGAGACACGGGCCTTTACAAACCAGTATGAGGATATGAGACAGTGCCATTATGAGACTGTATTATGGGGTGCGATAGAACCATTATGAGACTGTATTAGGAGGCGAGATACGGGACCACTATGAGACTGTATTAGGTGAGACACAGAAACATTATGAGACTATTAGGAGGTGAGAAACGGGGTCATTACGAAACTTATGAGACATTGGGCCATTATGAGACTCTATTAGGTTAGACACAACCATTAAGAGACTGCATTAGGAGGTGCGACACGTTGCCGTTATTACATTTATTAGGTGACACACAGGGCCATTATGAAACACAATTAGGTCAGACAGCGCCATTATGAGACTGTTAGGAGGTAAGGAACAGGGCCATTATTAGGGTATATTAGAGGGTGAGACACAGAGCCATTACGAGACAGTATTAGTTGGTGAGGCACGGGGTCATTATGATACTATGTTGGGAGGTGTAGCACAGGTCTATTACGATCCTGTATTAGGATGTGAGAAATAGGGTCATTATGATAACACACTACCCTGTACTTCCATTCAAAATGATTAAAGTAAGCTAAGAACCAGTGCTTTCAGGAACTTCGGCATTTCAACATTAAGCTCACAACGAAAAGAGAACACAGAAGCACAAAGCCTCTGCTACGAATCTATTTCTATTCTGAATGACTCGATAGAAGATAGCCTACTACCGCAGGAAGGAGTCAAAATTCCTCAATCAGGGTAACTGACTGATGAAAGACGCACATGAACACATACTTCATCAGCATCATTAAACAAACTATAAATACAAGCGTCCGTTACATATGTTTCAGGTACAGTACCAATATTCTTCTCAGCACTCCGAAAGAAACGCCAGTGCATGTTTGTCCTTCAGCGTGAGATACCGAGTTATACATCCATACAAAATAATGCGAAAGATTATGGTAGTTGTCTATATTTTGATCTTCAGGCTTTTCAACAGAAGCTAGAACAGAACACGTTTCACTGAATGCAACCAAGTACATACTTCTCAGATCTCTTATTTCGTTAATTTTTTCGTACAAATAACTTTATTTTGTTCCTGAGGAAAGGCCACTCAGAGTCTTAAACAGAAACCACTTGTCTCTTCACTGACAGGCACAATAACATTCTTCTCTTGGTGGTAAAAATCTCTGACGTTTATTTATCGCTGAACCGCTGGAAAGCAAATGTAAAGGCAGTACAGGAATACAAGCAAATAATTCTAGTAACAACTATATCGATAAAGTTTTTAAGCTGTCGAAAGAAAGCATGAAGAAGAAGCAGCAGTAGAAGATGAAACTATGCAAACGGCAGACTCTTCAATATCTGCAAGAAGGGAACGAGCAAAGGTTTGATTTTTGCTGGCCAAAATCCCTACACCGAACAAACACGAAAGAATTGTCCAATAATGACTTCAAAATTCGTGCGTTACATAGCTAATAAGTGAGAAAATAAGCGTGTTTCACTTGGCGTCGCGTAGCCGCTATGAAGCCGTAGTAAAGAACAGACATTCTTTCTGTAGTTCACGGATAGGAAGCAACCGCTGATAAACATACGGGGCAAGGAACAGAAAACAAAAGAGGAATGTAATTTTGTTCAAAAAATGACTTGTAAAGCTAAAGATTTCATTGAAACAATTCGGGGTCATTCCATTCCGTTCTTTCAGTTTATGCCTAATAGTGCTTATTACTTCAGCCTTAGGTAGTTTGGAGTATGTTAGCGATATCTAAGAAAATAATTTTGTAACGTCTTATATTTAAAATACTTTAATTTACGTATACAGCAGTATAGTCTGTTCGAAACAGCAATTTGAGAGAACTAACACCTGATTCAACAAAAATTTCAGACAAACAAAATAAATTATAAACGAATCTAATGAGAATATATTATATATTACATATATATAATAAATATATATTGCATATATACACACATAGGCCATACATACAAATGTACACACGCACACATAACCAGAAGCACCTTAAATAAATGTATTAATACAATTCCGAAGGTCGACAGACTAGAGTTATAGTAATGCTCCTACATAAAGTAGCTAAATCTTTAGCAAAATTGTAACAAAGTGATATCCAGTTATATTATTCTTATAAAATATAGTGAGCAATGTGTCCAACAAATTATAAGAAATTAAATTACGGCAAGTGACAAATCTATATCCTTAGATATTACCAACTCATACACCAACATACGTAATAGTGAGTTAATAAGTATGATCATGCATAAATTTAAAGAGAATGAATGGAAAAAACTGAGGGGTTTTCAGTCAAATAATAAGATTAAAATAATTTTTGAATCAAATTACGCAACCGTGGTTGTACAAATACACGTACACCAATATTCAAATAAAACAAAAAATACACAAAATCAGAATGATTGTATAAGCGAATGGAAAATAATATACGGGGTTATTCAAAATGATTGTTGGGGTTTTAACAACTTGTCATAAACAATGCACTTGAGATAGGAGTATATGTATTTCTTTTTATTTAATAGAACAATACTCCAAGTTTTTGTTACATACCTTACAGGTGCTCTATATGTGCACCCTTTGTGATTCTACAAACATCAACGCGATAATCGAGTTCGTTCCAAACTGTTTGTAGCGTTTCAGCGGTGACGGTTTCAGTGACGGTTCTGATTCGTACCTTCAGTTCCGGGATACTTGCGGGAAGAGGAGGAACATAAACCTGATCCTTGACGTAACCCCATAGAAAGAAATCACATGGGGTTGCATTTGGAGAACGAGTTGTTAAAACCCCGACAATAATTTTGAATAACCCTGTATAAACACTGCGTATGCATACAATAATGTGAACACTTCACACATAGTTAATAAATAAATTGTAACTAATTACAAACATTCTTATACTGAAAATTAACGGAAAAAGGAAAACAGTAGAATATAGCAAATAAGACAAGTAGAACAAGTTTATAAAAATTTGAATTCATTATTGTACACGTAATTATTACAAAATAATTTTACAGCTAATTTTTTATGCTCTTAATATTGGCAGAATTTATGTAATCCTTGTGAGACGACACGGTTGACGGCTTACTAGAGCCGAAAAAGTTGGGTCGTAAAATATGATGCTGATGAGTAAAAGGCTTAAGTCATCGAACGAGTGACATCAAGCCACAGAGAATATTAAAGCACAAAATCTATATATACAAGGGTGAGTCAAATGAAAACCTTAAATATTTTTAATTTTTTATCATGGACGATATGGTGTGCTGATCCATGACTCATATCCAGATGTGCGGCTATTTAATTCACTGTTACGCGGCGATTTTCCTTCACGATGGCTTCAACTGCTGCAATGGCCTCTCGTGACACTACTCAGTGTGCCTGACCCGGTCGAGGAGAGTCTGTTACAGAACTAATGCCGTTCATGAACTTCCTAGTCCACTCGTACACTTGCTGTAGTGACAAACATGCATCACCATAATGAACGTTCATTCGTCGATGAATTTCGATGGGTTTCACCCCTTCACTACTTAAAAAACCGATGACAGAACGCTGTTATTCTTTGGTGCATGTTGCAAGCGGGGCCGCCATCTTTAAACTACCACTGCGCCGTCGTGTTGCATTCCTGCATCGTACTGCCACCTGTCGGCCACTCTTCAAAAGCATCAGTAACATTGTTTGTCAACTTACAACACAATAGAGCTGTGTTTCGAATTTTTATCGCACTTTTAAGGATTTCATTTGCCTCTCCCTCATATATATATATGTATTTCATTTGGCTCTCCCTCATATATATATATATATATATATATATACACACACACACACACACAAGTTTAATATAATTTATACAACTATATATAAGGCCTGAAGATGACTATTCAATAGTCGAAACATGTAGCCTACATAATTACCTTTGTGTAGTAAAAACAGTTGTGGTGAAGTACACTATTAATATCACAATACGTATCCAAGCACATCGTGATGCCTCCATTCAAGTATATATAAACAACTGAAATTTAACGAAATAGGAATGGTAAGGAAAGTACTGAATCCACAAAACAGTTCCTAAATATATAATTCAAACGACATGTTGGACAAAATTGAAAGAAGTAGCGAAAAAGAGCATCGCCCATGCATAAAAATACAGATCAAACAGGACAGTTCACCGAAACAAAAACATTAGATCCCGTTAAATAATAACAAAAAAAGCGATCAACTCTCTTTTTATCCTGTGTCTGAACACGGAACGAATCGTTCTCCCATCAATAACACAAGTGACAGTGGTGTGAGTGGTGTCAGTGCAGTGGTGTGGTGATAGATACCCCCAGGGCAACAGTTGGGCCTGATCGTACACTGGTGAGTGGGGGGTCGGGGAGGGGGTTGCGAGACACATGCTCCCTGTTTACACTGTAACCAACACCAGAGCCGCTGTCGATAAAATAAAATACTGCGAACGAACACATATACACACACAAAAAGGGCTACTCTTCAAGTGTAGCTCACTTGCCAGCACCTCTGTTCTATCGGAACTCAAATGTTCCAATTACTACCACAGGGGGTTGGTATTCATTGGGCACACTGCTGTATGCTTTATTCGTTTGTGTTCAACAGAAGAGTGGATTAACGAGGCGATATAAAAGCCCAAGTGACTGTATTTGATAGCAGATCTGGTCTTCTGTGTCCATGAAGCTCTCAATTTTTTTAAACGACTCAATGTCCTTGCGTTTGAAGCGCTATTTAATGGTCTCGTTTCAGGACTTGAAAGGAGGTAAAGCGTGTGATTACGTGGTTAACTGTACAGCCATCTGGTGATGATGTATCGGTACTTATATTATCATCGGCACGTAGCTCAGTGGGTATAGATACTGGCTTAACGCCGAAGAATGTGGTTCGACACAGATGGGGTAGGAAATGTTCCTCTTCTCCAAAACGTTCAGAACAGCCCTGCAGGCCACCCAACCTCCTATTCAGTGGGTACTGGGATACTTTTCGGCGGCTATAAAACGGCCGGAACGTGACGGTGACCAAACACCTCACTAAGTGCTGAGATGAAGAAGGAGCACGGCCGTATCACCTGTACCACCAATTCCCCATACGCCTTCACGGCGCGCGCCAAGACTTTGCCCTTAGATGCTACTTACCGATGTGACAACGCCGCACGCCGTGTCAGTACGACTGTCCATCTGTCCGTCTACAGGTTTCATTTACGACGGAAAGATCTTCGATTAAATTAAGCACTGGGAATTTACACCGAAAGTTGTGAGAAAAACTGAACTTTGACCCGTGACCAGTCTAACATTATACAGCACTTCACATACAACTAAGCATTACTTCACCAGTGCACGAATTGAACGGTCTGGCAGATCAATCGTACATATGACATATAAACATCTAAGATGAGATATTTACTATGATGAGTTCAAACACTGTAAGTATTTTTTTTTTAATTTTTCACCGTGCATGTTGAATCAATATACATTCATTTAAAATACCAACAAATCCACCTTGTCTTTAAAATACTGTAAAACCTTATTTGGTTAAAACACTTTAAAAACATTCATAGGTCTCCAACATGTTTCGGTTGCTATTTTTCAACCATCATCAGGGAGCCTCAAAGTTCTGCTAAAGTTACTTATGTGCGTT
>Ga0131853_10023535_pt1 | contig 11121 bp, 10 predicted proteins | sample TergutLab28metaG_FD_92764 | JGI IMG/M metagenome (GOLD analysis project Ga0131853, IMG submission 92764) | Labiotermes labralis P1 segment gut microbial communities from Petit-Saut dam, French Guiana - Lab288 P1 (version 2) (version 2) | ecosystem: Host-associated > Arthropoda: Insects >...
ATAAATCCGTAACAAGTGGCTTCTCACCTTTTTTACACTATTCTTGTTTAGTTTCTTCTTTCTCTGGCACCTCTTGGGACACCATCTGTGGCATTACCAATTTCTTCACCATTACCCCGCTATAAGGCAGCATTGCTTCCTCCTGCCGCACCAGCCCTTTTGCTATGATATTACTCAGCACACTGGAAATTTCCTGCTCTGGACAATCGGGTAACTGACGTGCTACGACTGCTACTGTCTTTGAAAACGTGGGCACCGCGTCGGGCTTTTCACAAACCCATCTTAGATTCTTTAGTAGTGCATTCTTAATCCCTTCGTGCCGGGTGTTGGAGGGTATAACCTTTACGTACCAATCTGATGCTTCTGCAAGGAGTGGGCTCAAAGACCCATCCAAGGCATATATGCCCACTTTTTTCTCATTAAAATTGCGCAAAAACGCGACTACACTCTGAAAATGGCTGTCTCCTGTAAACAAAATAAACTGTTTGATATCCGCCTGTCTAAACAGACGCTGGTAGATATGGTCCAACATAATAAAATCTGTGTACTCTTTGGCCTTATCCCCTTTTGAGCAGTCTATGATGCTGTTGGAGATATTTCTGAGTTTTACAATGTGGTCTTTGATTGCCTCGTGGGAGAAATCTGCGAAAAAGAAAACGTCGTCTATCTGCCCCTTATCTTTAAGATGATTAAACCAGCCCACAACATCCGGCTCTGCCTGGTACTGATTCCGACAACCATAAAACCATGCTTCGTAGTCTACAAATACTGCGGTACGTACTCTTTCAAATTTCTCGCCGAAATTCTCTTCTTTGGCTGTTATAATATATTGCATTTATTGCCTCCTAATATAGCAACGTTCATCAAAAGGAGTTTGCCGCCCTGCCTCTAGCGGGAACGGCGACTCACTATTTGCAATTGCATTGACCATATAATAGAAGGTGAGAAGCCTGGGGGTAGTTTACATTATTTAATACCAATTAACAAATTTCAAACCATCAATACGCTTAAAATCATCTGTGTTTCGTGTTACGAGTGTGTAATCATTGACCAAGCAATAGGAGGCAATCAATATATCTGCATCTCCTATCAACTGACCTCTGCTTTGTAATGAAATATAAATCTCAACAGCTCTATCCCAAACAGGTGCTGGCATCCCTGCAAAATCGCCTACATTCTCAAATAAGATATCAAATTGCATAGCGTAACCATGGGTTATTTTAGTTGGTTTATATTTTAGCCAACGTCTTATTTCATATGCACAAAAATATGAAATCACATAATCATTGTCATTCTCATTTATTTCGCGATGAAAGAACTCATTTATCCTACCCTCACCTCTTAAATAGTATGAAATTGTGTTTGTATCAAGCGCGAAAACCATAATTATACCTCACAAAGATTCTCGTCAAATCGACTGTCTAGTCTATTAGGAAATACAACCCTAAAATCACCTCTGTCAAATGCATCAAAAGATGCTTGCGTTTCTTCATCAATAGGCAACTTGTTAATTTGCTCTAAATTATCCATAACTTGAATCACAACTTCACGTTGTTTAGGAGTAAGCTTTTGCTCACCATTCATAGGTTCATCTTCCACAGATTCATCTTCCCAAAGTATCGTGACCTTTTTATTCCTAGGAGGCTTTACACGTTTATTATTGAAAACAATTCGACCGTCTGGCTGGAAATACCCTTGATGCGCTTGCACTTGTGCCATTTGATATGCTCCCTTCACTTTGAATTAATAATACCACAATCTTACCCTACCCAACCAATACTCATATGAACAACTCGATTTTGATAAAACTCAATTTCTACTCTTTCCAAATTCATTGAAAACCAAATTGACCCATCAGAGGTAGCTCCAAACCTAAAGCCGCTGCAACCGCAAGTCTCTTGCAACATATTTGTCCATCGTCGCCCCCTGATATCAGCCTCAACCTGCCTTCTTGTAGAGCCGATTCCTATATTGCGATTCCCGCCTAATCTGTACTGCTCTCCTGTAATAATAATTTGAGTGACCATATCGCTGCCTCCGATAAAAAAACTAATCCCATCATAGTAAAGCATATAAAACCGGAAACCGCGTTCATCAATAATGGTTTCCATATTATACGGCTCCCCCATGTACTCAATAAGGGTTTCACGCATTGTGCCCAAACGAGGCTCTAACCCATTTATATCTGCGAAAAATTCAAACTCAAGTGACTGCCAAAAAAATATACCAGTCATAACAAGTGCGATTAGAGTAATTATAATTGCAGACCTAGCTTTGTTTTTAATCAAAAAGTTGGGAGCTTGCACATGCGCCATTTTATTGCTCCTTTCTACTTGCAAAAAACCAGCCCACACCATACTTTCAACTACTTCAATTGCGTTACTTTTCAGGTTTTGACACTGTCATCAAAACCGGATTTTCGTGCTCTATGCGCTTTTTGTTTGCACGCATTTGAGCAGTATTTTTTTATTTTTCCGGTACCCTGCTCAATTGGGGTGGCGCAAATGATGCATGTCTTAACTTTAGCGCGCTTTCGTGCTGCCCTTTTCCGCCGCTTTACAATGTATGCGTCGTTGGAGCATCGCTGTGAGCAGTACTTACCTTTTGGTCGGCTACTCATGAAGGCATCGCCGCAGACACAACAGTTTTTGGCGTAATAGATAGTTTCATAAAAGGGATCGTATGATTTATCTACTCTTGTGCTTTCTTTGCCATATAACATATGATCACCTATTTTATTGTTGAAATATAAAGAAAAATATGGTACACTTGCTTCAAGAAAGGTCAGCGGCAAATTTTAGCTGCAATATTACAATTAAATAACCGCGGAACCGTGATAGTGCGCAAACACTAACACGGGCTCGTAGGGATGAGAACGCATCGCCTACAAAGCACAGGATAAACCTGCCACCGCAGCAGGCTTAGTATACAACATTCCCCCCACCCCTTCAAGGCGGAGCCCCTTCCTTGGAGCATGGCGGTCTGTTGTGATATACAGGCAAAAGCGGAGAGGCAGCTTAGCATTTGTGTATGCGCATAACAGCGCGTAGGTGATGATGGATTAATCCATCTCCCTACGCGCTTTTTATATATTCAACATCCGCTGACCTTTTTTAATACTAAAGTAAATCCGTGTGAAAAACAGCTATGGCAAGCTTTGAATTGCCGGTTTTTGGGCAATTTACAAGCGCAGTCCAGAGCTGATTTTGAACCGGAATTACTACAAACTGGAGGAAAAGACATGACAGCATTAGGAACAAGAACCGTCGACGAACTGGGGCGCATTGTTTTACCTAAGGAACTAAGACTAGAAAAGAGTTGGACAACGGGCAGTAAAATCACATTTTATGACTTCCATGGTGTTGTTGTAATGGAGGCATGTACATTAAATCAGGAGCCCATACAAATGCCTGACTTAGAGGTTGGTGAGGAGATATAATAGTGTAATGGTGATACAAAGTCGTTATTGATAATACGCCTCCAAGCAACCACGCTACAATAATCCTATCCGAGAGGAGGTAGGCTTAATGAACATGGAGCAATGCATCTACGAATCCACCTTGTATATCCACAGCATGTATGCCGAGGCGATTTCTGTTACAGATATCGCGGCAAATGCATACCTGTCGCCGTCTTATTTTTCATTTATGTTCCGCACATTTACTGGGTATACGGTGAAGAATTACCTGAACCGGTACCGTTTATACCGTGCGGCACTTGCTTTGCGTGACAGCAGCAAGCAACTGGTTGAGATTGCATATGTAAATGGATTTTCATCTCAACAAGCGTTTACAAGGAGCTTTTCACAGATGTACGGAATTACGCCGGCTGTATTCCGATTATCATGCCCATGCATTAGACCCTTTCCTCCGGAAAATCTATGGGCAAAATGGAGGAAGCCAGACATGAAACTAGAAAAATGCTTTGAAAACGTACGATTCATGCACAAGGACGTATTTTATGTTGTGGGAATAGAGGTTGATATCCACTATCAAACCAGCGAAGGCACTGCCCCTATTGCCGGATTGTGGGAAACATGGAACAGCGAAAATCTAGCCAACATCATCCCAAACCAAACAGAAAAAGGCGTAGTATACGGCATGACGCATAGCGAAACTGCCGACAGCAAAGCAAAATATCTTGTATGCGTCGAGGTGAAAAATCTTGATAATCTACCGGTAGGGTTGGGGTTGGTAGGACGCAAGTTTAATGCAAGCGAGTATGCCGTGTTTGATACCACCTTGGAAATTATCTTTACGGGTAAGTTCTGGCGGACGTTCTATGCCAAATGGCTGCCGGAGTCAGGATATGCAATACACGAGGAGCATAACGACTTACTAGACGCATTCCGCAAATACCCCGCCATTGAAGTGTATCTCAAGGGCTGGAAAGATGAGCAATCACCCATGCTGGCATATGCCCCTATTGTGAAGAAAGCATAACAAAGACTACTAGAAAACAAAAAAGCGCGCCTCATCTTCGTAATGAAGATGGGCGCGCTTTACTGATTGGCATCAACTAGCGGATGAATGCAATAACTCATTTACATACTTAATTGCCCGTTGTTTATGTGATTCAGTCAGCATCTCAAAACTCTGAAGAAAGAGCTGATTTCTTTCAATTTCTTCATCTGGAATTTCGAGAGTGGTTGTTTTCAATTGTATATTACCCTTCTCGTATTCTATAGCTTCATTTAATGCCGAAACCAAATCATCGAATAAGTCCTTATCCATGCTATCTTTCTCCCTTCAAAGCTTTGGTTAGCTGCCTCACTATCATATCCACATATATTACTCTTGCGCCGCCACTTTTCCCCTTTTGCGGTAAACCATAACGGATTTTCCTTGCACCACCCGTGCCTACTATTACATTGCCTGCATTAGTATTTTTCATTATATGGTTTTGCAACCCGAGCAGGTCATCATCACTTAAACCCATTTCGTTCCAACGTTTTGTAAATGCATTGGTTTCGATGAATTTCCTGACCATTACACCGCTTCCTTCTCTTTCAATTCTGATAAATTGTAACATAGGCAATAGCTGCGGACAATATAAAAAACGCGCCTCATCTTCATATTGGAGATGAGGCGCGCTTTTTATTTATATGCTGCTATAATTTTTACTTCTTCCCAAACTTCTCAAACAATTTCTCCTCACGCTTATGACGAGTCACATCTTGACGATATTGGTCTGCTTGAGCCATTTGCTTTCTTGCCAGTTTGGTTATTCCAATGGTAGCTGCCCCTGCAAGCATTATCGAGCCAAAAATTGTGAAGGATATGGCAAGCGGGTTGGTTTGTGGATTCGGTCTTCCGCCTGGGCCATCGCTTCCTGCATCTGCTGTACCTGAGCCAGGAGTTGGGCTTGGGCTAGGACGTGGGCTCGGGCTTGTGCCGGGCTGGGTTCCTGTTTGCATCTGCGTCCATAGCGCGCCAATTGCCATATCGCGTGTTACAGTCAGCGGGAAAACTATGGGGATTCCGTTTTCATGCCAGCCTACAAAGATGTAGCCTGCGCGAGACGGGGTTGGCATTTGGTTGATTACAAAGCCTGATGCACCTGTGCGCACTCCGCTTTCAACTCCCGGGAAGAAGCCGGGTCTTGGGTCAAATGTTGCTACAAGATGCCCTGGCGGAATAGTAGGCTGCGGGGTTGGGGTTACTTGCTCGGAAGTCAGCCATAGAGCCACCATGGTCACATTTCCACGGATGGTGAATGGCGTGGTTACCACGGCATTATTAATTTGCCAGCCGCCGAAGATAAATCCTGCACGGGTTGGGACAGGCAGATTTGGTATTACAGTCCCGTATGCATGACTCTGCGGATTGGTGATACCTGCAGGCAAAGTACCGTGGTTTGCGTCAAAGGTCAATACATATATACGACCATCGATTACCCGTTGGAAATGGGCAAAGAGTGTTACATTTTCCATTACGGCGAAGTCGCTGTTGACTCGTTCCCCGTGCATAAACCATCCTACAAATGTATAGCCCTGTGGTGGCACCGGTACCGGGAAGGTGTTAAGAGCAGCTCTAAAGCCGCGAGCGCCTTGGATAAAGTTATTTACATTGCCGGGGATATGACCTGCTCCAGGATTAAACCATACCGTTACCCAATCAGGATGTGGGGTTGGTGTAGCCGTTGGAGTTGGGGTTGCGGTTGGAGTTGCCGTTGGCGTAGCAGTTGGTGTTGGGGTTGCAGTCAGCACCTCTTCCCACTGAGCGATAAAGGTCATATTGCCTGTTATGGGCAGCTCTGATACCCACAATGAAGTTCTTATTGGGTCGGTTGCAGGGGCACCTTGCTCACGCCATCCTTGGAAGGTATAACCTGTGCGAGTTGGTGTGGGCATATTGGCGAGCCCTATGGCTGCACCATGATTTACTGTAACCGGTATATCAGCGGCACCGTTTGCCAGCTGGAATGTAACTATATGCTGGTTGGGGCCTACGTTGTTCTGTGTCCATGTTGCCCTAAAGGATATCGGACCTGATGCGTTGGGGGTAAGATTCCAGGGTTCTACTGCTTGGTCATTAGTGAAGCCAAGAGCTGAGCCAGAAACCACCCATCCTGCAAATGTAAAGCCTGCTCTGTAGAGCCCTACATTAGCATTAGCCGGATTTGCGGGCATTGGAACTTGAGCCAATGGAATAGGCTGCCCGTTAACAATGGGGCCGCGGATAATGGGCACGGATGGCGCAAAAGGTACGCCATTATATGAGCCGCCTTGCAGATAGAATCTTGGGAAAAAGCTTCCCGCGATATCATCCGGTGTCCATGTAGCGGTAAAGCTTGCCGTGCCTGACAGTAGGTTATTCATATCTACTGGTGCGCCTGTGCTGGTTACAACCCAACCTGCGAAAGTAAAGTTGGCTCTACTTGGTACAGGAGTACCAGCAAGAGTAAGCGGTGCATCAGATGTCAGACGTGAAATGGTAACAGAGTTAGAGCTGCCGGAGTACAGACCAAAATTCATGTTGAATACAAGATTGTATCTCCAGATTGCTGTAAAGCTAAGATTTTCTGCCGGATCGAAGCCAAGTGCATGAGGGGTTGCCACAGTTAGGGCACCGCCTGAGGCAAGTACCCAGTGTGCAAATTCGTGGTTTACCCTTACGGGTTCGGGTACATCGGCTTCATCAATTTGATTGCCTACTGCAAAGGTTACAGTTACGTTGGCAGCATTGCCTCCAACATTACCCCCTGCAAGATTAAAGGTAGCAACAAAGTTGCCGGGAAGTACTTCTTCCCAGACGGCAATTAATCTCCACTGATCTATGGTGATAGTCTCATCTGCCAAAACAGCGCAGTAGAAAAATGTTCCTGCAAGCGCGGCGGGCGATACAACCTCCCAACCTGCTAATAAATGATTAGCAAAGGTAGGAGCGGGTACACTAAGCCCTGCAGCTTGCGCTATTGTATTGGTATTATTAAGGAAATGAATTTCCAGCATATCCAGTGCAATATCACTGCCGGCACCTGCTAAGTCGAAGGTTATTCTAATGGCAAACTGCGCAGCCAGGGTTACATTGCCTTCGATAGAAGCACCCAGCGCATCGGTCAGAGAATCATGGAGGCTCCATGTGCCATCAGCAAATGTAACCTGCCATCCAATAAACTCCCATATGCTTCCGGCGGGAACTACTATTTCCGGCAAATGATTTTGTGTTAACACAAAGCCATGCAGCCCCGTAAATGTCCATGCAGTTTGCGTAGCATCGGTAAATTGACCGTATGTTGCCGCGTTCAGGGTTGCGCCTACAAGACCGGAGCCTACATGGAAAGTAACCGTTGCCTCTGCTCCGTCCCAGTTTGCCAATAAGTTAAGACCCGGGGCAGATATTGCAAGTGCCGCCACGGATGTCGCGGATAAATTTTCTCCGACACCGTTTATTTGCCATCCCAAAAATGTATGAGGGGCAAATGACGGAACAGGGATTTGGCTCACAAGCCCGATTGAATCCCCTTGCAGTACATACAATGTTACGCTGGTTGGAGTACCACCAATAGCACCTTGGTTTAAATTGAAAACAACAGGAATATACACACTCCACTGGGCAACAAAGTCCATGTCACTATCAACAGTGTCAACCGCAAAGTCAAAACTAAGCGCAGCTCCCGAGACCACCCAGCCGTTAAACGCAAACTGATTTGGCGTAGGCCAGACAGGGTCTGCGGGTATGTCGCTTGGATCCATGACTTGGTTTTGCGGTACTAGCACAGAGGTAGGTGAAGTGTCGGTATCGGTGAGGAAGAAGCTTACGTTATAAAACGATAGCGGCATTATTCCTACGTTGCCACCGGATACTTGGATACCATTACCAGATGCGACCGCTCCACCGGATGGAGTGAAAGCCGATTCCACTTGAGAAGTGCCGCTTCCATAAACAGCATAAACGACAACATTAGCCATAAGCCCATGAACTTCAGCTCCATTGGGTATGGCAAATATACCCGTCATAAAGCTTGTCTCATGTGAAGATGGGCTTCCGAATACACCGGAAACTATAACTCCGGATTCATGCAAATACTCCCGAACTTCCCATCTCAAAAAGTAAAGTCGGCGTGAAGAGTCAGCCGGGTCAGCAATATCTGCCGCCGCTGAAAGCTGAACGGTTGTGCCAATTGGTTGAAGTCCCGCTGGACTCGCGGAAAAAACTCCTCCAATGAGCGTTCCGTCAACAAGCCGCCCTTGAACTGACAGGTCGATATCCGCCGAGATAGCGTCCCCCAGCGTTTCCCCTGCCCAATCATCAAGGGCAAAATCCAAATATACCTCATCGGAAAAAGCGGCAGTGCCGATTTCGCCGGTGGATGCCCATTGAGCGGTAAAGAACCTACGGGCTACCCCGTATTCATAGGTCATATCCCCTTCCGGGAGCCAACCCATGAATCTGAAGCCCTGCCTTTCAGGTTCTGGCAGGTCGATATGGGCATCTCCCCGCCTTGGGATTTCTATAGCTTCAAAATCCCCGTCTATATGCCCACCGTCCATATCAAATGTAAATATAACTACATCATCTTGGTAATCCGGTTGGGCAATTACTCCCCAAAAGGGGATTGCCAGCATGACCAGCATTAATACGCCAATCATAGCTAAGTATTTTCTTTTCACAAGAAAACCACCTTTCTGGTTTCAGAGCATATGTATCTTTTTTACTCCGCTTTGTAGGTTATGATATTCTAAGGGCATACTGTGTGGTATGTAAAGTTAAGTTTGCATTACAGACTTGGCCATTTTCTTGAATTTTTTTAGGTTTTTTAACCAGTTTGTAATAAAACAAAAGCCCCGAGTCAGCCAATCATGAAGGTTTGGAGGCTCGGGGCTAATTTTTTGCAAATATTGCTATCAGTTTTTCCTGAAATTGCACTGGAAGCACATGGCGGCATTTCTTACATTTTCATTACCTTGCGGTATAAGGCGATATATTCTTCGGCGGAGTTATCCCAGGAGAAACTTCCGCTCATTGCATTTCTCACTACCCTCTCCCAATCGGGGGAATGATAAACCCCTAAGGCCTCGCGTATTGCCCACATTAAGCCGCTTGCCACGCAGTCTTCGAATAAGAAGCCGTTACCTATACCTGTATCCCGGTCAAAATGCTGAACTGTATCCGCTAAGCCTCCTGTTTTTCTTACGATGGGGATTGCGCCATATCGCATTGCAAATAGCTGCCCTAAGCCACATGGTTCGTATGCTGAGGGCATCAGAAACATATCCGAACCGGCATAGATGCGCTGTGCAAGGGCAGAGTCAAACATGATATTCGCACTGACCTTATGGGGAAAGCGATGCGCAAAATGCCTGAACAGGTTTTCATAACGACCTTCGCCGGTACCCAGTATCACCAGTTGGATATCCAGTGACATCAACTCTTCCATTATAAGCGACACGATATCCAACCCCTTTTGCTCTGCCAGACGGGTTATCATACTAAACATAGGAGCATCCCCTACCGTAAGCCCTAGGCTTTCCTGAAGGTGGTGTTTGTTTTCCTTCTTTTTATCCAGCGAATCCACTGAGAAGTTTGCAAAAAGCCTGGGGTCTGTTGCCGGGTCGTGAAGCGTTGTGTCAATTCCGTCTACAATCCCGAAAAGTCTGCCTTCGTGATTACGTTCTTGGAGTAGACCGTCTAGCCCATAACCATACGAAGGGGTGGTAATTTCCTGGGCATAGGTTTGGCTTACGGTGCTTACTGCATCGGAATGAACTATCCCGGCTTTTAGAAAGCTGATATTCCCGTGGAATTCGAGTTCACCGTTTGTAAAATAGCCATCGTTAAGCCCAATATCCCAGAGTATAGGTCGCCCGAAGATTCCTTGATAATTGATATTGTGAATGGTAAATAGGCTCTTCATAGAAGAATAATATTTGAAGCCGCTATACAGCCCCTTGAGATAGGTAGAGCCAAGCCCGGAATGCCAGTCATTAAAGTGGATTATATCGGCTTGGAAACCGATATGACCTAGCATTTCAATTGCGGCTTTTGTGAAAAAGGCAAAACGCTCGTGGTCGTCATCATAACCGTATACACCTTCTCGTGCAAAGTAGAAGCTATTTTCAATAAAATAAACAGACTCGCCGTTATTATGAGGGTCTAGGGCATGGATTTTGGCTTCTTGGACACGCCATGATAGGTGCACGTTAAAAGCCCCTACAAAGCGCGCAGATTCAAGATACTGAGAAGGAATACTGTCAAACATGGGCATAACAACCCGTGCGTCTATGCCCTTTGCGCGAAGAGCCTTTGGGAGCGAACCGGCAACATCACCAAGCCCTCCTGTTTTTACATATGGGGAGACCTCAGCAGAAACGAATAATATTTTTAGTGGTCTTTTTGACATGTTTTTCACTCCTTACCACAAAATTATAGCCGTGAGGGTTGCTGCTGTAAACACAACAAAAAAAGAGCCATATTGGCTCCTGGGTTTAATAATCTTGTCATTGCGAGCGAAGCGGAGCAATCCAGAAACCGCGTCGTGACTGGATTGCTTCGTGGCTTCACTCCTCACAATGAGGAGGGCAACTAAAAACTACACAATGTACGGTGCGAGCAGCGGCACCACTTTCTCTGCCACTGTATCGCTGTGGATGTCAAGTCGCAGGGTTTTGCCTAAGTC
>Ga0131853_10023537_pt1 | contig 11120 bp, 8 predicted proteins | sample TergutLab28metaG_FD_92764 | JGI IMG/M metagenome (GOLD analysis project Ga0131853, IMG submission 92764) | Labiotermes labralis P1 segment gut microbial communities from Petit-Saut dam, French Guiana - Lab288 P1 (version 2) (version 2) | ecosystem: Host-associated > Arthropoda: Insects >...
ACGTCGAGTCGGGCAGGGGGTGGGCGACCGTGACCGCGGACAGGGGCGCCGGCCTGCGCATGGAGTGGGACCCGGAGGTCGCCGCCGCGTGGGTCGAGGTGCGGGAACTGGACGACCCGCTGCTCAGGGAGAGCTGGGGAGACCGGCTCACCCGGGTGACGCTGACCGCCCTGGAGCCCGCCGACTCCGGTCGCATCGCCGTGCGTTGGCGCCGGTCGGACTGAACGCAAGGGCTTGCCGCACGACTCTTGAACATGCGGGGCGGCACACCTAGCATCATTAATCGATAGACGATAATTCTTGGAGGTGAAGGTCCATGCGACTCCACCAGGGACGGTGGACCGGCACCTCGCGGCCGTGCGGTCCGGACCTGACACCGGCACCGCACCCCGGGCCGGCCGGGCGGTTACGACGGACGGCGCCCCCCTGGCCGCAGTGACGACCACCGCCCGCCGGACGACGGGCGGTGGTCCCACGGGAAGCGCCGACCAGCGGTTCCCCCAGCAAGCGATCAAGCCGTCAACACGACGAACCTGCCGACGTCCTGTGCGATCTCGGCTGTCCGTGTTCCTGACTACGCAACGGAGCGTGTCCCGAATGAGAAAGATCTGGCGCCGCACCTGCGCTTTCGCCGCGGCCCCTCTGGTAATGGCATCGGCCGCGGCCTGTGGTGGCGGCGATTCCGGGAGTTCGGCCGGGGGCACGACCCTCCGCGTCATCGTCAACATCACGCCGAACCTCACCGAGCAGTACTGGAACACCCTTTTCGACACGTACGAGAAGGCGCACCCCGGCACGACGATCAAGCTGGAGCTGACCGGCACGATCTCGGCGAACGCCAAGCTGACGCAGGACCTCGCCGCGGGCGACCCACCGGACATCGCCCAGCAGATCACGCCGACCGCGGAGGACGCGGACCTCTACACCGACCTCACCGACCAGCCCTGGACGGCCAAGACCCCGCTGGCCGACCAGTACGCGATCAACGGCAAGCGGTACCTGGTCGGCGTCGGCGAGCAGATCCAGTCGCTGGTCTTCTACAACAAGGCCGCGTTCACCAAGGCCGGTGTGGACGCGACGGGCATCAAGACCCTCGCCCAGTTCACCGACGCGATGGCCAAGCTGAAGTCCGCCGGCTACACCCCGCTGCAGACGGCCGGCCAGTGGGTGACGGGCGCCCAGTTCTCGATGATGGCCGACGCCGGTGTCATGACCGCCGACCCCGACTGGACGGTCAAGCGCAAGGACGGCAAGGTCACCTTCGCCGACAGCGGGTACGCGTCCTACCTCCAGCAGTACAAGAGCTGGATCGACGCGGGCTACCTGAAGAAGAGCGCGCTGGGCCTGACCTACCCGGACGGCCAGACGGACTTCCTGAACGGCAAGTCGGCGATGTACATCATGGGTTCGTACTTCGTGCCCGCCGCGGACCAGGCCAAGAAGAGCGACGGGATCGGCGTGTTCACCATGCCGACCGACGGCGCCTACCCGTCCGGCCAGTTCGGCAACATCTCCGACCCGTACGTCGTGGTCAACCGCTCCAAGCACAAGGCGGCGGCGATCGACTTCGTGAAGTGGCTGGTCACCGACCCCGAGGCGGTCAAGAGCCAGCTCGCCGCCGACGGCAACCTGCGGCAGGGCTTCACCTACCCGATGTCCGGCCTCGGCACCGCGGTGCAGCAGATCCTGGACAAGGCGCCCTCGGTGATCGTCAAGGCGGGCCCGCACCAGCCGATCGCCGGCTACAGCGACCAGCTCAACACGACGATCCAGTCGCTGTTCTCGGGTACGTCCGCGTCGAGCGCGGCGTCCGGATTGGACAAGTGGTGGAACTCGCAGAACTGACTCGGCGGGGGCAGCGCTCCGGCGCTGCCCCCCGCCCGGGGCGGCCCGCACCGAGCCGCCGGGCCACCCGGTTGCGGGAGGGCGCCGTGACCCTGGCCATGATGGGCCCGGCGGTGGTGCTCTACACGGTGCTGACCGTCGTGCCGGTCGGCGTCGCGATCTATCTGAGCCTGACGAACTGGAACGGCTTCTCCTCCGCCGACTTCATCGGCCTGGACAACTACCGGCACCTGTTCGACGACCCCAACTCCACCAAGTCCTGGTACGTGACGGCGCTCATCGCCGCCGTCGGCACCGTGTGCGAAGTGGGGCTGGGCCTGGTGTACGCGCTGATCCTCAAGGGGCGTTCGCGCGGCAACTCGTTCTTCCGCGCGGTGGCGTACTTCCCGCACGTGATCAGCGCGCTGATCCTCGGCTACCTGTGGGCGGCGATCCTCGGCACCAACGGCGCGATCAACAACACGCTGGGCAAGTTCGGCGTCGGTCCCGTCGGGTTCCTCTTCGACGAGAACATGGCCCTGTACTCGCTGATCGCCGTCATCGTGTGGGCCGGGTTCGGCTTCAACGTGGTGCTGTTCGTGGCGGCGTTGCAGACGGTGCCGGCCGAACTGCTGGAGGCCGCCGCGATCGACGGCGCGAACCGGCGGCAGACCAACCTGCGGGTGGTCGTCCCGATGATCGCGCCGGTGGTGACCATCGCGACGGTGCTGAACCTGGTCGGGCTGATCCGCGCCTACGACATCGTCGTCAGCCTCACCGGCGGCGGTCCCGCCGGATCGACCCAGACGTTCTCGTACCTCATTCTGGCCCGCTCCTTCGAGAGCACCAAGGTCGGTTACGCGACCGCTCAGGCGGTGTTCCTGATGGTCGTGTCGGCCGTGCTGGCCCTCGCGGTGACGGCACTGCGCAACCGCCAAGATCAAGCTGCGACAGGTTAGGAGGCGGTGATGGCCGTGCTGGAGGCGGATCCCAGGGAGAAGAAGGCAAGGAGCGTCAGGACACCGGCCGCCGCGGGCGGTCTCTCGCAGGCGGAGCGGCGGGAGGCGCGCTCCCCGGTGCGCTGGGTGCTGCTGACCGTGCTGTTCGTGGTCATGGCCGTGCCCCTGTACCTGCTGGTGGTCAACAGTTTCAAGTCGCAGGACGACATCCTCAACAACCCGTTCTCGCTGGTGCCGGGCCGGATGACGTTCGCGCACCTGTCGGCGGCGATCCACAGCCCGCAGTACAACGTCATCGGCGGCTACGGGTTCACCCTGTTCCTCGTCGTGGCCGTGGACGTGCTGTGCATCGTGTTCGCCGGCCCGGCCGCGTACGCGATCGCGCGGAGCATGAAGCGGCGCACCCAGCTGGTGATGCTGTACTTCCTCGCCGGCACGTTCATCCCGGGCGCGGCGGTGATCATCCCGGTGATCTACGTGCTCCGCGACCTCGGGCTCGCCAACACCGTCACCGGCCTGATCGCGCACGACGTGGCGTCGACGCTGCCGGTGAGCATCTTCCTGTTCGTCGGCTTCATCCGCACCATCCCGGTGGACATCGACCAGGCGGCGACCATCGACGGCGCGGGCCGGTACCGGACGTTCTGGACCATCATCTTCCCGCTGATGCGTCCCGCCGTGGTGACCGTGCTGATCCTCAACTCCATCGGGATCTGGAACGACTTCATCAGCCCGCAGATCCTGCTGAGCCCGTCGTCCGGGCACTACACGGTGACGACGGCGATCTACGCCGGGATCAGCCAGTACTCGACCGACATGACGAAGGTCTTCCCCAACCTGCTGCTCGCCGTGGCACCCGTCGTCATCTTCTTCCTCTACATGCAGCGCCACATCATCAGCGGTCTCACCGTCGGTGCGGTCAAGGGATAGCCCCGCCCCGCCGGTTGCCGTTTCTCGGGTCAGGAGAAAGGACAGTGGAATGCTGAACAGATCGCAGGCACGGACGAGGCGGGGCCTGCTGTCCGCGGCGACCGCCGCGGTCGCCGCCTTGTCCGTGGTCGCGGCCGCCCCCGCGGGCAGCGCCCACGGCCACAAGCACGGGGCCGAGGGCGCCAGGACCTACTACGTCTCGCCGTCCGGCAAGGACGTCTTCGACGGGCTCAGCACCGCCAAGCCGTTCCAGCACCTCCAGAAGTGCGCCGACGTGATGGTCGCGGGCGACACCTGCGAGATCATGTCGGGCACCTACCCGGAGACGGTCGTACCGGCGCACTCGGGCAGCTCGGGCCTCCCGATCACCTACCGCGCGGCCGCCGGCGCCCACGTGACGGTCAGCGGCGCGTCCGCCCTCACCGGCTGGAAGCAGGTGACCGGTGCCGACGTCACGGCGATCGCCGCGAACGACCCGTACGCGGCCGGCTCGCCGTTCAGCGCCGCGGTCGGCGCCGGCCACGTCTGGAGCACCGACGCCGACCTCGGCGGCGACCCGACCACGGTGCAGGTGTTCACGGACAAGGCGATGGACATCGAGGCGCAGTGGCCCTACCCGGGCCTGGACCTGCTGAACCCGTCGATCGAGCACGCCGGCGCGGGCAGCGCGGACGCCACCATCGTCGACCCCGCACTGACCCGGCCCGCCGGGTACTGGAACGGCGCGCGGGCCCTGACCGGCTACTGGTACGTGTCGGCCACCACCACCGTGGCGAGCTCCGACGCCGGCTCGGTGACGCTGTCCGCGGCCCCGCCGTGCGTCCACAAGGTCGTGCCGACCGACACCCGCTACGCGCTGTCCGGCAAGATCGGCGAGCTGGCGAACCCCGGCGAGTGGTTCTACGACGCCGCGGCGCACCGCCTGTACCTGTACAGCGAGGACAGCCCGGCGCAGCACACCGTCGAGGCGAAGACCCGGCAGCTCGCGTTCGACCTGACGAACGCCTCGTACACCTCGGTCGTCGGGATCGGCCTGTTCGCCTCGACGATCACGACGGGAGCGGCCAGCACCCACGACACGCTGGACTCGCTGACCGGCAGCTACCTGTCGCACTACACCGACATCACGCGCGGCACCACGGACTGCGGCTCCAGCGTGACCCGCGGAGTCGCCGACACCGGCATCGTCCTGAACGGGACGGACAACAGGATCGTCGGCAGCGACCTGTCGCTGAGCGCGGGCAACGGCATCGCGCTGGCCGGGCAGAACAACACCGCCACCGACAACATCGTCCACGACGTGGACTACATGGGCACCTACGCGGCGGGCATCGCCGTCATGGGCAACTCCCAGACGGTCATGAACAACACGATCTACCGGGTCGGCCGCAGCGGCATCAACCTCCAGTGGGGCACGAACGCCGGGCTGACCCCGGACAAGGACCGGATCGCGTACAACGACATCTCCCAGTACGCCCGGCTCAGCCTGGACACCGCCGGCATCTACACCTGCTGCGGCGCGGACATGATGGGCTCCTCCGTCGACCACAACCTGCTGCACGACGGCACGCCGACCCCGGGCGTCACCGCGTTCGCGGTCGCCGGCGTCTACGCGGACAACGGCCAGAGCAACCTGGTGATCGCGAACAACGTCGGCTGGAACAACATCCAGGGCACGGTGATGCTGAACGGCCTGGGGACCGGCTCGCACGACAACGGCGTGTACAACAACACCGGCGGCATGACGCTGTTCTACGTCAAGGGACCGGACCAGTCGACCGGGACGAAGATCTACGACAACATCGGTGAGATCAAGGGCGCGGACGGTGCCACCGCCGGCGGGCTGGTGATGTCGAACAACCTCGATCCCGCCGTCGACCCGCTGTTCGTCGACGCGGCGCACCACGACTACCGGCTGACCGAGGCGTCGCCCGCCCGCAACCAGGCGATCCCGCTGCCGGGCGTCAACGACGGCTCGACGGACGCGGTCCCGAGCCTGGGCGCCTACCAGTACGGGGCTCCGAAGTGGACGGCCGGTGCCCGCAGGTAGCGGCAGAACCACGTGTGCCCGAGCCGGAGTTCCGGCTCGGGCACACGGTGCTGGGCGGCGGGCGCCGTCAGCTCTGGTCCTTCCCGCGGGCGGCGGCGGGCTTGGCCGGCTTCTTCGCCGCGCGGCCGTCGGGCACCGGGCCGCGGCCGGCCGCGTGGTCGGCGAACGCCTCCGCGGCCAGGTCGGCGTCACCGCCGCGCAGCAGGCCCACCAGGCGGCCGTGCTCGTCGGCCATGGCGTGCCAGTCGCCCTCGAACAGCGGGTCGGCGATGGCCCGCAGCGTGCGCAGGCTCGGCTCGATGACCTCCCACATGCGGGCCAGGAACGGGTTGCCGGCGCTCTGGCTGATCAGGGTGTGGAACTCGATGTCGGCGTCACGGAACCGGCTGACGTCGTTGGTGGCGACGGCGTCGTGCATCTGCGCGACCAGGTCGTCGAGCTCCTGCAACTGCTGCTCGGTGATGTGCTCGGTGGCCAGCCGGGCGGCCAGCCGTTCCAGCGGCTCGCGCACCTGGCGGGCGTACTCGGCGTCCTGGGAGGAGATCTCCACGACGAAGTGGCCGCGGCGCGGCACGTGCATCAGGAGGCCCTCACGGGCCAGTTGCTTGACCGCCTCGCGCACCGGTGCCTGGCTGACCCCCAGCCGCCGGGCGATCTCCGACTCGACCACGCGGTCGTTCGGCCCGAGTTCGCCGTCGACGATGGACTGGCGGAGGAGCCCGTACACCTGGTCCGAGATCAGGGTCTTACGGAACCGGTCCTTGTTGGTGGCGAGCGTGGAGACGAACTCAGCCGACGCGTTCGATGCCATGACTCCCAATCCTGCTCTGTGGGGTGGTTCGCTCTATGGTACGCACTTTTATCGTCTATCGATAGATAGACTCATCGAAGCCGGATGCGCCGGGCGCTGTCAACCGTGCAGACCGTAGACGCGTACGGCCGTCGCGTGCAGGACATCCTCCTGCCTTTCCAGGGACAGATGGGCCAGTCCGAGCCTGGCGGACGCCAGCGAGCGGGACCGGGAGCCGCGCGGCAGGCAGATCGGCCAGTCGGAACCGACCAGGCAGCGGTCCGGACCAAAGGCGTCCACCACCTGCCGGACCAGCCGCGCGACCCGGTCCGCCGGCACGCCGTGCTGCTGGGTGAGCAGTCCGGAGATTTTCACGTTCACGTTGGGCAGTGTGGCCGCGGATTCCATGTCCCTGTGCCAACCTCCCAGGTTTTCACGAAGGTTGGGTGGGTTTCCCAGATGGTCGACGACCACGGTCAGCGCCGGGTGGCGGGCCGCCACGTCGGCCGCCGCGCGCAGCGCCCCGTCGCCCAGGTTGAGTTCGAGCACCGTGCCGGACTCCGCCAGCACCGGGACGAGTTCCCGGGCGGCCGCCGGGGTGTCCGCCCAGGCCGGGCCGCCCATGCGCATGCCGTTGGGCCGGGAGTCGCCCCACGCGTGCAGCAGTTCGCGGAAGCGGTCCGGCCCATCGTCGCCGTGCACGTGCAGGTTGGCCACGTACCCGGCGACGAGATCCGGCCGGCGCAGCCGCAGTTCGCGCAGGTCGAGGGTCTCGCCGGCATCACCGCGCGACGCCTCGACCAGGACGGTCCCGGTCACGCCGGTCCCCTCCCCCGCCGCCGCCAGGTCCTCGGCGGTGAACGGCCGGTGGTGCGCGGAACCCGGCCGGATCCAGGGGAACCCCCGGCGCGGATCCCACAGATGGGCATGGCAGTCGATCACGGTGAACTCCCTCTCCATGGCGCCTGACGGCTCTTGACACAGCTGTCCCCGCCATGAAGGCTAGCAATCGGTAATCGATGGGCGATTATGAAGGGTCGGGTGTGTTCCCGATGCTCGGGGTTGAACGAATCGACGGCGGGCCCGCGGCGCGAGGGGCCGGCCGATGACGGCCGCAGGCTCCGCCCGCGCACCGGAGCTGACCGCCACCCGCCGGATCACCGGCGTTCCCCGATGGGCCGCGCTGGAACGGGAGTTGTTCACCGTCCAGGACAAGGCGTGGCGCGTCTTCGCCGACCGCTACACCGAGGGCGACGGCCGCCTCGTCTTCCGCGACACGCTGGGGCAGGGCCTGGACGACCGGGACGGCGTCGACGACTTCTACGAGCCGTTCTTCAACTGGCCCACGCTGTACCTGCTCGGCGGCAGCACGGACCTGCTCGCCGCCGCACGGCGGCACTGGCGCGGGGTGACCCGGCAGCTCACCGAGATGGGCCTGGTCGTCGACGGCCTGGAGCGCGGCTACGACTGGTTCCACCAGGGCGAGGGCATGCTGCTCTTCTACGGCCTGTGTCTCGCCGACCCGGGCGACGCCGAACTGCGCGAGCTCGCCTGCCGGTTCGCCGACGTCTACCTGCCCGGCGGCCCCAACTACGACCCCGAGCACCGGGTCGTCCGGGCGCCGCACACCGGCACTGGAGGCCCGCGCCCCGGATTCAGCGACCACGACACCTACTTCCCCTGGAGCCTGGCGCTCCGGCCCTACGGCCTCCCGCTGGACTGGGGCACCGGCGTCACCTCCTTCGACGAGCTGGCGGACTCGCCGGAGCGGGCACGCGCCTACGGGCAGGTGATGTGGGACCGGATGGGGCGCGGCGACACGCTCGTCAACGTGGCGTCGACGACGCTCGCCACCAACGCCTGGCTGCTCGGTGGCGACCGGCGCTACGCGGACTGGGTGGCCGAGTACGTCGGTGCCTGGCAGGAGCGGATGGCCGGGCACGAGGTCGTCCCCGACAACGCGGGTCTGGGCGGCGTGGTCGGCGAGTACCTGGAAGGCCGCTGGTACGGCGGCCACTACGGCTGGTCGTGGCCGCACGGGCTGTCGTCGGTCGCCTCGGCGGCGATCGTCGGGGCGGTCAACGCCGCCCAGGTGACCGGGGATCACGGCTTCCTGGAGCTGGCCCGCAACCCGCTGGACGCGGTGCTGCGCCACGCCGAGCAGCGCACCGCCGACCAGATGGGCACCCTCGGCCGGCGCTGGCGCCCGCACCTGAGCACGATCCCCGGCGAGCGCACCCTGATGGTGCCGCAGCGGTACAACGACTCCGGCTGGTTCGACTTCACCATCATGCCGACCCAACTCCCCCTCTCCCTGTGGCACTTCAGCCGCGACGCGGGGGACGCCGAGCGCGTCGAGCGGCTGCGGGAGGGCTCCCGCTGGGACTGGGCGGCCGTCCACACCCAGCGCACCAAGGACGAGTGCGGCCACGAGGAGCCCTGGCACGAGTACCTGAACGGGCGCAACGCCGCCTTCCCCGAGCAGATGCTCGCCGGCGCCCTCGCGGTGTGCGCCGAGCGGGTCGAGGCGATCGAGAACGACGACGTGGACCCGGCCGTCGGCCCCGACGCCCTGGGCATCCACCACTGGCAGAACCTCAACCCGGTGGTCACCGAGGCGCTGCTCCAGCTGACCACCGGCTCCCCGCAGGTGCTCTACAACGGCGGCCTGGCCCAGCTGCACGTGCGGTACCACGACGCCGTCGCGCAACGGCCCGGACTGCCCCCGGACGTCGCCGCGCTGGTGTCCGACATCCGCCCGGAGAACACCGTGGTGGAACTGGTCAACCTCGGCACCGCGCCGCGCACGGCCGTCCTCCAGGCGGGCTCGTTCGCCGAGCACCTGCTGCACACCGTCCGCGCCGACGACGGGCCCGCGCAGCAGGTCGAGGGCCGGTACTGCACGATCCGGCTGCCCGGCGGCACGCGTGTGCGGCTGACCCTGACGATGACGTTGCGCGGCGGCGAGCCGACCCGCCATTCCCCGTGGGAGGTACCCCAGTGACCGTGCCCCTGGCGCCCCGGACCGCGCCGCGGCTGCCGTTCGGGCTGCCGCCGCTCGGGATCGGCACCGCCCCGCTGGGCGGGCTGTTCGAGGAGGTGACCGAGCAGGAGGCGGCGGCGACGCTCCGGGCCGCCGCCTCGGCCGGCATCACGTACTTCGACACGGCACCGCGCTACGGCCACGGCCAGGCCGAGGACCGGCTGGGCCGGCTGCTGGAGCCGGCCGGGATCACCCGGCCGGTGATCTCGACCAAGACCGGCTGGCTGCTGCGGCCGAAGGCGGACGGCTCCGGCACCGACGTGGTCCCCGACTGGACCGAGCGGGGCATCCGCGATTCGCTGGAGTCGAGCCTGGAACGCCTCGGACGCTCCTTCGTGGACATCCTCTACCTGCACGACGCGGACGCCTTCGCGGACGAGGTCCGCGCCACCGCGTACGAGACCGTGCGGCGGCTGCGGGACGAGGGCCTGGTCAAGGCCATCGGGTTCGGCATGAACCACAGCGCGCCACTCGCGGCGTACGTCGCCGCGTACGAGGTGGACGTCGTCCTGATCGCGGGCCGGTTCTCCCTGCTCGACCACGACGCGATGGGCACGCTGCTGCCGCTGTGCGCGAAGAACGGCACCGCGGTCGTCGTGGGCGGGGTCTTCAACACCGGCCTGCTCGCCGACCCGTCCTCCGACGCCATGTTCAACTACCGCCCGGTGCCGGCCGAGACGCTGGACCGGGCCCGCAAGTGCCAGGCGGTGTGCGAGGAGTTCGGCGTACCGCTGCCGGCGGCGGCGGTCCAGTTCCCCTTCCTGCACCCCGCCGTCACCTCCGTCGTCCTCGGCTGCCGGTCGGCCGCCGAGGTGACGGCCAACGCCGAGGCGGCCCGGCTGCCCCTCCCCGACGAGCTGTGGCACCGCCTCGCCGAAGAGGGCTTCGTCCCGCCCGAGTTGGCGGAGTCGCTGGGGGAACGCGCCGGGGGGTGAGCGCGGGGGCGCGGCGCTGGCGGTGGAGGCGGGGTGCGGCGCGGGCGCGCGCGGCGCGGCGCGGCTGCGGAGGCGCGCTCGGCGCGGGCGGGTATGGCGCGGCCGGGACTCAGCTGTACGCCGCCGGGCTGTCCCGCAGGACGATCGTCGGGCTGCTGCCGTGCGGCGTCGACGGCCGCGGCGCTCCCGAACTCCTCCAGCGGCCGGCGGCCGAGCGCCAGCACATCGACCGGCGCACCGCCCGACCCCGGCCAGGGGCGCGGGGAACTGCGCGACCAACCCCCACAGCACCGCGGATCGCCACCGCCCCGAACGGGCAGACCGGACCGCCCCGGACCACACGGCCGGTGACCGGCTGAGCGCGCAGTTCCCCGCGCCCCTGAGGGTGACCCCACACCACAAGGTGAACCCACCCCCCGGTGCGACGACACCCACCCAGCCACGCACCCGCCGTCCGACGGCAACACCCCCTCCCGGGGCAGAACGAGCCCCGCAGGGGCGCGGGGAACTGCGCGACCAACCCCCACGGCACCGCGGGTCGCCACCGCCCCGAAGGGGCAGACCGGACCGCCCCGGACCACACGGCCGG
>Ga0131853_10023538_pt1 | contig 11120 bp, 6 predicted proteins | sample TergutLab28metaG_FD_92764 | JGI IMG/M metagenome (GOLD analysis project Ga0131853, IMG submission 92764) | Labiotermes labralis P1 segment gut microbial communities from Petit-Saut dam, French Guiana - Lab288 P1 (version 2) (version 2) | ecosystem: Host-associated > Arthropoda: Insects >...
CACTCGCCTAGTCATCAAAATGGCTGGACTACCCCAACCCTAAAAGTGTTAAGAAAATGGGAAAAAAAGGGGGGGGGGGGGGGGAAGAAGAGTTAGGGCTCTGTAACTCAGATATGTTAACGGCTTAAAGCCCAGCTGGTAGCTGTATTTACGTACCGTCAGTTTTAACCTTAAAAAAAACAAAGGTCTGCCCACACACTGTATTTATGTGTTTTGTATGGATCTGAGAACAAACAGCGACTTGTGCCATTTACAGCATAAAGTGATTGGTTTTTATAACCGAGATGAAAGGTGTTTACAGCGCGGTACGGACTGGGTCTTCAAATAAAGCGGTCTGCGCTTCGTCTTTAAAGCCTATTGGTTACGGATGCACCACCAGTTTAACATCCAACAACTGTACACTCTGCCCACACTGTATTTATGTGTTTTGTATGGATCTGAGAACAAACAGCGAGTATTTCCCCATACAGTATTAAATGACTGGTTTTTGCAGTGCAGACCGAGTGTATTTACTGCCCGGTATGGACTGAATCTTTAAATAAATTTAGTCTAAATCCAATTTTTTTAAAAGGTTTAAAGGCATATCTGCCGGTAACACATCGTGTCATGTCACGGTATGTAATATGTCTCCTAAAACCCATCTCCATTCAGTGATATTTCCTTTCACTTTTGATGTAACGTGGTACAGACGGCAGGGGCAGGACAAAACGAAATTTTCAGCACAGCTTTCAGTACAAACACCCACGGCTCGTCTCACCCAAATCCGATTAAATGGTCTGGAAAGAAACAAACCCCCCCCCTCCTCAACTATTGTACAACAGACATAATCCCCCCGCCCTCCCCCCTCACCCAAATATTGTACATTCCCATTCCTCATTCACTGAGTGACGACAAATAAATGTCTAATATTCAAAGTCAAAACCAAGACAACGTTAAATTTGTTACCATTTGCGTTGTAAAATCAAGTAATTTCATATGTCATGGTCAACGTTTTGGATTAGTGATTGTAGCTGGGAGGTGGATAGGTAACCTTTAAAGTTGTCTGTTCCAATGGTAACCCTTTCTATAAATCCTTATCTACCTACATCCTAAATAATCTCCATCATGAAGAAGGAAGCATTAGGTGTTTCAGAAGCCTTGGTAATCACCTGTGATTATGCATTGGTTCAGAACCTTCAGTATCAACACTACGAAAAGCCCGCAACTCATCCAACACTTTACTGTCGATAACTGACGTGTTGTCTGTACAATAAATTGATTTTGTACACCCTGTGTATTAAACTTTTGGCGCCGAACGTCAACTATAGTTGACGTACCGCATCGCTAACCTCTAAAGTTGCATTTTATATATTTATTCAACAAATATAGGTACTGAATATTTTAAACATTGTGTATATTCTCCGTTTTTTTCTCTTCAAAATGCAGTTTGTTTCATAATTCTAAAGTATTTGGTTCCTGTATTATTCACATTTTATATACAGGTGTGCTAAAATTTAAAAAAAAATAATTCCGGCGCCAAAAGGTTAAATTCCCTAAATATACACCCCCCCCCCCCACAGCCATCTTCCAAGCTCTTGCGACACTGTATGAACTGCGTAATTGAATCATCGATGTTAAACACTGCTATAATCAATTAGCATATTACTTTGTTCGTTTTAGTTGCAAATGCGAATGCTTGCTTTCATTCCGTGCAGAATCTTTCGTCTTTCAGTTTCCTATCCAGAAATATAAATATTAAGATATACAAAGCTATAATTTTGCCTGTTGTTTTGTATGTGTGTGAGAAACTTGGTCGCTCACATTGAGGGAGGAGCGTAGGCTGGGGTGTTTGAACATAGGGTGCTGAGGAGATTATTTGGGCCTAAGAGGGACGAGGTAACAGGGGAGTGGAGAAAACTGCATAATGAGGAGCTTAATGATCTCTACTCCTCGCCAAATATTATTCCGGTGATCAAATCAAGATGATGAGATGGGCGGGGCTTGTAGCACGTATGGGGTGCAGGACAGGTGCATATAGGGTCTTGGTGGGGAAACCTGAAGGAAAGAGACCACTTGGTAGATCCAGGCATAGATGGGAGGATAACATTAAGATGGATCTTCAGGAAGTAGGTTGTGGGGCATGGGCTAGATTGATCTGGGTCAGGATAGGGACAAATGGCAGCCTTTTGTAAACGCGGTAATGAACCTTCTGGTTTCATAAAATGCAAGGGATTTCTTGACCAACTGAGAACCGGTTAATTTCTCGAGAAGGACTCTGCTTCAGGGAGTTAGTAAGTAAGAGCAGCAAATATGACATTTCAGGTTCTCTCTTCTGGAATGTGATGGCGTGTAATTTGAAAAGTTCAGACATTTATTAGGAACCTAATTCCACTTCTACCATGAAGATGGAAGCAAAAACTTCATCCATCAGCACGGTACGTATATAAAACGCTGTACGTTGCTGTATCGCATCCCACAGTAATCACGAATACCAAACATATATGTTGGAGTACAGTGTGGTTCTGTTTTCCTACAAGAACACTTACGTGGGATTTGAAACACGGACATTAGCAAACGTTGAAAGCGGAAATTAATTGTATTGTGGTTCGCATTATGTCTGGCTTGGGCTGAAGGCTGAGGTAATATACAGTGTGTCCTACTCGGTACCGAAACCGGCATTTCTTTAATAATTCTAACACCAATGAAGATATTGTAACGAAATTTGAACAGGAGTATATTCGTTGTGTCAGAAATGAAGAGGAATGTGTCTGTAGTGAGCCTGATTGTTGCGACATGGAGCAGCGGTCAGCCAATCAGCCAGCCTGTTTCCTGCCTGACGCGCCTCTATGCTGATCTCTCTGTGTTCTCACCTGTCGGGATACGTTAATTCTCAAAATTCCCGCATTTGGGCAAGTGAAAATCCCAACGCGATACATAAAGAACCCCTTCATTCAGAGAAAATTGGTGTTTGGTTTGGGATGTCCCGACGGCGCATAACTGGTCCCATCTTCGATGCAACCATCACAGCAGCTGCATATATGGAAATCTTCAACACTTTTGTAAATCAATCGGACGATGAGGAACTCTCAATTGGATATTTCCAGCAGGATGGAGCGACATCCCGCACTTCACACGTCAGCATGGCCGAAATTCAGTCCTTTATCGGCGACGACGTCATTTCGCAGGGACTTTGGCCACCCCGCTCTCACGCCGCACGATTATTTCTTATGTGGATATCTGAAAGGGAAAGTTTACCAACACAAACCACGAACCACAGACGCCTGGAAAGCAAGCATCACCGAAGAAATTCAGGCAGTGGCAGCGGACGTAATGCAAGGATTTTCCAAAATATGGCGCGCCGGGTTCAATCCTGTCTGGACGCAAATGGTGTCCACTTCCACGATGTCGTCATATTTCTTACACAATTAGGTAAATCCGCTTCAGATTTCGTTGCAATATCCTCGTTAGTGGTAAAATTATTGAAGAAATGCCGGGTTCGGTAGCGAATGGGACACACTGTAGTTTAAAGGCGATATTAAACTGAATTACATTTAAATACCCTGTCCGTAACGCGCAGTAAACACACTCCGTCTCGGATATAAAAGCCGTTCCGTTATTTTTGTAGAGAGAAATAATCGCTGTTTGTTCTGATAACCATACAAAGCACGTACATAAACTGTGGGGGCTGAAGGGGGGAAAAATTTGGCATATTAAAACTGGTGTTATAGAAATTAACCACTGAGATTTAAAAGGTTAGTGAAATATGGGTCTTCAACAATCATCCAAAAAAATGACGATTTACCGTAGAAGTTAGAAACATTTAAATTATCACAAAGAAACATGCTTATATTGTTTTTTGACGTTTTGCTGACCGTGCATCTCAGTATATTTATCTCAATATTTAACCAACTTGGTACACAAAATTTTGTTTCACAATAAGTTTTATTTCATTCCTCTACATGTTTCGAGCACATGTGCTCATCATCAGGAGGTCAAAATTGCATTACACAGCCTCTGGTATCATCACACCTATAGGTGTGCAATTTTGACCTCCTGATGATGAGCACATATGCTCGAAACATGTAGAGGAATGAAATAAAACTTATTGTGAAACAAAATTTTGGGTACCAAGTTGGTTAAATACTGAGATAAAAATGCTTATATTAGTCATATGTAAACGAAACACATAAATAAGACAGAAGGCGGAACTGCTGAATTTCAAGACAGTTTGTGTACCGAGAGAACGCGAATTTTAGAGTGTACTTCGGCCTGTTACCGGCTTTCATTTCAGTTAAACATCCATAAATAGTTTCCGCACGTGAAATAAGCTAGCCTTGTAGATTTGTTTAATCCCTGATTGTTTATAACTATGTTTATATCTTTCGAAATTTTACGTCTTTTAATTCTAATTCATTGTGTTTCTGCAGGACGTACCAACAACATAAGAGTGCAGCCAAATTAGTAACCGCCAGCAGAGGATCTACATGGTAACCGGTATGTACGTAACAAATCATTCTCTCATTATACGATTAAGCCAATTTTTTTCTATTTCGTAACATGGCCGACGACAGGTCCGCAGTTCATTCGAACCAATTTCTCCACACATAGCGATCTAGTGCTTCCCCCTGCAATGTCCATTATCCCCTCGTTTCTTCAGGTCATCCAGTAGCTGCTTACCTCTTCTTCCTCGTCCTCCCGTCACTTCTATCCTTCCCTCTATCTTTCCTTCAATAAGGTGTTTTAGAATGCGATTCTTACGCAAGATGTGACCACTCAAGTTATCCTTTTTACTGTAATTGTACTAACGATATTCCTCTCCTGCTTGACTCTGTGAAGTACTTCCATTTTTTCACACTATCAGTCCAACTGATATCCTGTCGTAAAACGTATTTTAAATCGGGATATTGTCGTCTGCTGTTACAATGCTCGTTGCGCTTTAGGCACAGGGCTAAAAATAGTCTTATACCGTACAAGCTTCAACATTTGTTTCGCCGCAGTAAGACATAAATTGTTCAAAAATAATATATATCTGTTTTTTTATAAACTAACATTCAGATAATCGAGAAATTGTCCTCCATTTTTAGGATTAAAAAGTTTCGGAGGCGAAACCGTTCTGACCCTGAACCATATGAACGGACTCCACATCGTATCTTCTAATTATTTCAGATCCGTTTTAATATCATAATTCCAAAGACACTGATGTCCTCAGTGGGGTTGTTTTTTTTCCATTAAATTTTACGACCATAAGTTTTTGTTTAAACATTCGTTCATTTGCACTTGCGTTAAATCGAACGCGTACGTTTTGTATATCGGCTTCTTAGTCCTAATATTTAGCGAAGAGGGAAAATTATGGTTCCATATTCTAATTAATTTAACGTAAAATACCTGTGCATGTTTATGTTGTGTAGGCTGTGTATGATGGGGAGGGGGGGGGCGGGGATTACATAGACAAGAATTTAGATATTTAAGGTCTAGCATCAAATTTTATTTCCGGGATTTCATAATTCGGTGGATTCAAATTGGAATTTATCACGAACAAACGTCGCTGTTTCGTTTTCATATATTGTGGTGGCCTGTTAGTGTGGTTACTATTTCGACACGTACCGATGTTTCGACGAAGCGTGCTGTCTCTTCCTTCAGGGAAGAAGAATGTTCTGAAAGAAGCAAAAAAATTCCTTGGAGATGTAAGCGTGGCACGTATCGTTGAAACAGCACGATAAGACGGTAAGCCTCACACTTACCGAACCCTGCAATACAGGGCTATTAATTGTCTTCAGTATTTCGTTGTGTTTGGATACATATCCAGTCTTTGAAAGTTGAGATACCAGGAGACTTAACACGGAACGAATTTCTTCATATCCTCTCCACCTTGAAGAAGGGTATAAAACCTACTTCCGAAACCCTGATCTTTTCATGCTACAAACTCAGAAGATGGGTAAGGTCCAAATAAGCATCCTTAAACGTACTTTTTGCGGGGTATTCCCCGAATGCATTCTTCGTCGCGGGTTCCTAGAAATGTCATATGCAAGTTCTATGGGATGAAACACAAAAACAGGCATCATCATGCATGGTGGGCGGAGAGATAACATCTCTTAGATCCTCCAAAGCTCTCAGTAACAGTACTCTGCCGCAGTCAGTGTCACTGTGCAGTTCATGCAGACTGAGCGGAAGCTGTCGGTTATAGGAAACACTGGTTGAGGCAGAGCTGTGTTCAGTATTTGCAAGAAGTCGTCAGGGCGACCAACTCTCACGTCTCTCGTAACCGTACAAGCATCCTGATCAAGAAGAATGTGAAGTTATCACAGCTAAGGCCATTACCGTTACCAATTTTTGTTTATTTAATTACACACACCAACACATGCATATATATATATATGATTTAAGAAGTCTAAAATGTACATTAAAACATTTAAAACGCTCCTACATGTTTCGATCACACGATCATCCTCAGTGAGCATACATTGTTCCTTGTAATAATTTAAATCATTCAGCGAATTACTTCATTATGTTAACTTGGGTGCTGTGGCAGCATGTCGTGTGTTGTGTGTGAGTCGTACGGTGTTTAGAATGAGCCTGGTTGTGGTTGTGCTTCGTATGATGTGCAGCGTGATCACCAAAGTTAACATAACGAAGTAAATCACTGAATGTTTTAAATTATAACTTTAGCAAGGAACAATGTATGCTCCCTGAAGGAAGATCGTGTGATCGAAACACGTAGGAGCGTTTTAAGTGTTTTAATGTAAATTTTAAACTTCTTAAATTATATATATATATATATATATGTGTGTGTGTGTGTGTGTGTGCATGTGTTGGTGTGTGTAATTAAATAAAAAAATAACCGATACCATAATTTGGGATGCGACACAGTGTAGTCTGGTAAAAAGCTACCGAAGTTTCGGGAAGGACTGATGTATTATTTTTTACTCTGAATTTGAAGGGCGCACATTGTGTCTAAACGTCTCAATTTTTATAGGGGACTAAACAGCCTCGATTCCCAGCCGAAAGTACTAAAATGGACTATTTTTTTTTCATGGTCACTGAGCGTCTACGGTTTATATGATAAGCGAGCCGGCAGGAAGTAACAATAGCTGATAGTCTTGCATTAGTAGATTCCGTATTCCAAACGGAAAGCAAAGTTTTGCACACTTCATCTGTTTTCGTCTTCGGGTCTAAAGACGGGAAGGCGTTTATTTCGGTCTCACTTTACCAGTGATTAAGGTAGGCTACATTTAAAGTTATCTTTATTCTTAACCTTCAGACGCCTAACGTCAACTATAGTTGACGTACCGCACCGCTAACCTCCAAAGTTGCATTTTATATATTTATTCAACAAATATACGTACCGAATATTTTAAACATGGTGTATACTCTCCGTTTTTTTCTCTTCAAAATGCAGTTTGTTTCATAATTCTAACATATTTGGTTCCTGTATTATTCACATTTTATATACAGTGTGTGCTAAAATTTAAAAAAAATAATTCCGGCGCCAAAAGGTTAAGGTAGGCTACATTTAAAGTTATCTTTGTCCTTAATTAAGCACCATGCCGTTCCGACGTATGGAAAGAAGTGGGGGTATAGCTCCATGCATTCTTCTGACTTTTAGACGGAGGTGAATGTAGAGGTCCTGGTTCCCCGCCTTTTCTTCTCAGGGAAAGGGCCACTAATATTTGTAGCCTAAGGCTGAGCGGGTACAGTTGATACGAAGTAGTTGTTTGTGGAATTTATTGGTTGATTTTAATTAGAACGAAGCTGCATACAAATTATCTACCGCCTCTTTCTTCATTCCGGCAATTTGACCTGAAATCTATTGGTAATTTGGCCGGTCCCAGTGGCCGAGCTGTCTGAGGCGTAGGTCTACGACCGCTCGCCTGCTGAGATTGTGGGTTCGAATCCCACCGGGGACATGGATGTAAGTTTTATGGGATCCCATACGGCATTGAATTTAATGTGCACTATATGTAGCCTGTTTTAAATTTTATGTATGGATGGTCTGATGATGGTCTGATGACCGAAACTTGTTGCGAATAAGGTAAATAAAATATTGTCGTGTTAGATTGAAACAAATAAGTTTATTGTTGTCTTTCACTTCTGGGAGATCTTGACCCGTGAAAAGGAAGGCGCTACGATCTTTCGAAACGTCGGGAACCCCTGAACTAACGACAATGTCACTGAACGTCAGTGACGAAGTCATTCTGCATTTACGTTTGTATTACACAAATCAATATTTCTTTTATTGAACATTGCTTTGGCAATTTTGCTGATTCCTACTACAGACGGTACAGAAGTAACCGCAAGCTTGCGCTGCGCAAGGCTTGGTACTCATGCGCATTTATCGGAGGGTCAGGTAGCTTCGATATCAACAAGTGGAAGCAGTTGAGGCGTCGCTTTCATTTTCACATCCGAGCTGGAGTTCACTTGATTTCTGGGCCTGACCTGGTGTATCCTTGACCTGACTGTGGTTGCCTAGGTCACCTACTTCGTCACGTGGACAACGCGCAGGATGCGCGTGCGCCTGATCCTTTCCTTTTCCTTAGAAAGCAGTTCGTCTTTAGTGACGCAAACAATTAGGGGTTGCTTTCGGAAGGAAGTCGTCGCAAGGTCGCGCAGAAAGTACCGTAATCTTCTAGGTCGTGTAAGAAGAAATCGAAATGCAAAGAACTGCTTTTAGTACCCAGCAATGAAACTAATTTAAAACAGTATATAATATATGGAATTACCTTGACTTTTGTCACTTCGTTGTTCTTTCTAAAAAGATAGCAATGTCGTGCAATAACTATCAAAGATCGGTATAAACATAGCCCTAATTTATGTTCCAAATATCCAGCTACGTGTTTCGACCACAATAAAGATCATCATAAGGCTTTTGCGATTCTGAAAAATGGTGTTCAAATGATAGGATATGATTTCTAGTTTATTAGAGAGCCAACACAGTAAAGCTAGGTAAAGCATTCCCTGTACAGGCCTGAGCAGACCCAGAGGATTCTGGAAGGTTGAGGCTCCCAGATTTCAAGACACTTGAAGGTGGTAAGGTTGTCAGCCCTACGCACCGGACGTCTTTACCCCAGGAAATATTCCTGGTACTCATTTCAAGGCAACGCAGTACACATAATACAATATGTTTGAGACTGAATAATTTATTCCACTATTCCAAATGTTTCGGCCCTACAAGACCATCTTCAGGGATAACTATTATTATTATTATTATTATTATTAGGGGACACGACGTAGCGCAGTTGGTTGAGGTATTGCGCTACAAGTCAGAAGGTCGGGGGTTCGATTCCCGATGGTGTCATTGACGTAATTCTTCCGGCCGCACTATGGATCTGGGTTCGACTCAGCCTCTAACAGAAATGACTACCAGGAATACTTCCTGGGGGTTAAGGCGGCCGGTGCATAGGGCTGACAACCTTACCACTTTAATGTGCCGATTGTCTTTAAATCTGGGAGCCTCGAATTCCTGGAACCCCCAGGGCCTGTACAGGACTGTTACAGGGATTGCTTTACCTTCTTTACATTTTACCTTTATTATTATTATTATTGTCATTGGGATTTAGGAAACTTATAGAACGTTTATATGTATAAATCGCCTCACATGTGGGAGATGAGAAGAAATTTTGTTATGAGTATTCAGTTGGATTTTTAATCAATTGTAATTCACACTAATTACACTGTGGCGGCAAGACAGTATACGATAAGGTGTGAGATTTGAATTCGTCATGTAAGCACTACAGCGACCACTGTTTTCTGTGATGTGGCACCCTGTAGTTTGGTAGACGGAAGGTACAGAGTGATCAAAAGTCTCTGTGCACCTGATGATTACAATACAGAAGTCAGGTGCACAGAGACTTTTTGATCACCCTGTATAACACCGCTTCGGAGGAACCTGCTGCCTTCTTCGTCAGGACAAGGTAGCGTCAGTAATCATGTAACTTGACGACTAAGGCAACAAGCTTATGTATATCGGACCGTGCATCATTGTGATAGTTGAGAAATAAGATACCAACTTGATGTCACTAGTTATTATGCTTTATTTCACTTCTTTTATGCTCAACATGTTTCGGACATTAATACATCCATCATCAGGAGCCTGCGACACGGATACCACCCCAACCCAGTCACACCGAAACTCCAACACACATCGAAACAAGAACACACGACTAATGTGGTGATTCAATTGAAAAGTCGCAGGCTCCTGATGATGGTTGTATTAATGTCCGAAACATGTTCAGCATAGAAGAAGTGAAATAAAGCATAATAAATAGTGATATCAAGTTGGCCTCTTATTCCTCAACCAAGGCAACAAGTTTCTCCAAAACGTAGACACCTGCCTGTATCTGCCAAACTACGCGGCGTCGAATTCCACTCTACAGTAACCTTAAGACCTTTAATATGGTGTAGTTGTTATACCGTTTTCCTGAGCACCGCAGCTGGCAGTGGATGTACCGGCGGATGCATGCTTTCTATTCGACATCGCTGCCGTGATCGGTGTGGAGGTAAAAGAAAGATCCTGCTGTTCATCCACAAGATCCGTATAAATATTTGTCACCTCTGAAGCGTTTATACTCCTGCAGAGTGCCTGATAGAATCGCCCCGTCCTTCCTCCTGTTTGTCCATATATATACCAATCCGAGAATCCCTGAGCAAATTGTCATTAGATTTGTTAATGGCGAAAACCTGAAGGAATACGAGTAATTACGAAGTGAAGTGAACGAAGCAAAGTAAAGTGGAATGAGGCGAAGTGAAGTGCGCAGTATAGGGAAGGGGTGGGGGACGAGTCTCTATGGAAAAGGTTTATAGGAGTAGTAAGTGATGAGAAGTGAAGAACTGGGGCGAAAGCGTGTGTGAATTAATGATTGTAAAAAAAACAATTACACAGTACTGTCTTGCTTGGGTATTTTTACCTTTTGTACATGTCGTAAAATTCTAATTTGTCTCGTGTGTATTGTTGCTAGTTTTAAGTTGTCTTGTGTGTAATTGTTGTTGGTTGGCCGTGTGTATTGTTGTAGTTGTCTTGTGTATATTGTTGTCATCTTATGTGTATTTGTTGTACTGTGTGTATTGCTGTTTTTTTTTTGTACTTTAGATGCCGGACTGCTGGCTAGAAGTCAGTACTCGGAAGGTCCTGCGACCGGCCATCTCGA
>Ga0131853_10023539_pt1 | contig 11120 bp, 5 predicted proteins | sample TergutLab28metaG_FD_92764 | JGI IMG/M metagenome (GOLD analysis project Ga0131853, IMG submission 92764) | Labiotermes labralis P1 segment gut microbial communities from Petit-Saut dam, French Guiana - Lab288 P1 (version 2) (version 2) | ecosystem: Host-associated > Arthropoda: Insects >...
AGTATCACACAAGAGAGCCCTGTCACATTGTTACAGGCACTGACAGTATCACACAAGAGAGCACTGCCACATTGGTACAGGCACTGACAGTATCACACAAGAGAGCACTGCCACATTGGTACAGACACTGACAGTATCACACAACAGAGCACTGCCACATTGGTACAGGCACTGACATTATCACACAACAGAGCACTGCCACAATGATACAGGGACTCACAGCATTACGAAACAGAGCACAGTCACATTGTTAGAGGTACTCACAGTATCATAAAGCACAACACTGCCACACTGGTACAGGTACTCACAGTGTCACACACCAGAGCACTGCCAAAATGGTTCAGGTATTCACAGTATCACAAAAAAGGCACTGCCTCATTGGTACCGGCACCGACAGTATCACACAACAGAGCACTGCCATATTCGTACAGGCACTGTCAGTATCACAAAACAGAACACTGCTTTATTGGTACAGGCACTCACAATATCATAGAGCGGAGCAATGCCACATTGTTTCAGGCACTGATATTATCACACAGCAGAGCACTGCCTCATTAGTACAGGCACTGACACTATCACGAGTCACAGCACTGCCACATTGGTACAGGCACTGACAGTATCACACAGCAGAGCACTGCCACATTTGTACAGGCACTGACAGTATCACACAACAGAGCACTGCCACATTGGTACAGGCACTGACAGTATGACACAAAACAACACGTCTACATTTTTAGAGACACTGACAGTATCACACAACACTGCACTGCCACAATGTTACTGGAACTGCCCGTATCACACAACAGAGCAGTGCAAAAATGGTAAAGGGTCTCACAGTGTCACACAATAGAGCACTGCTACAAGCTCTTAAAACGAAAAGATAAGGACTGCCACATTGGAACAGGACCTTACACCATCACACAACAAAACACAGCCACATTGATAAAGGCACTGACAGTATCAAAAACCTCTGACGTCACGTACTTAGCAGTTACACCATTTTTGTGCACATTAAGTTTGAAGTCATTAACTGAATATTTCTGGTCACCTGTGCTAATGCTCCACACCCTCAGTGCCACCCAGTATTTTGAGCAAATCTTACAATGGCTGTTGTTTGACATATAATGTCGATGTTCCATTGCGTCAGTCCTTATCCCGTCTCCACGATAAGGCTTCATGTTTTGTATGGAGACAATTTTATGATACTTCCCAAACATCACACATAATACATAGACGTGTGTCACTATCAGTATGTGTATAAAATTTCAGATGCCCATCTCAGTATATATAAATTAACTCGTCATGCAAACCCATAATTTTTTATATTCTAACGTAAAGAATTTCTGGATTGTAGATAAAGTTGTGGTAACTCAAGCTCACACAGCTGTGGGTGGGAAATTTAATATTATGGTTTGGCGTGGCCTCAAATGGCATAATGTTTTCCTCAGTTTCGAGAAACTCAACAAATACTTTCACAGTTCACAGAGTCATACACACGAACACAGACATGCTAATGATGTTACTCTTTACTTAGTCAGCTTTGGTGAAGTTAAAAATCTCAAGCACATTTTTATATAACCGATTCTCATTCCTGTGCGTGAAAAATATTTCCGATTCACTTCAATTTTTTATTCACTTACCTTCATTGGCATCCGGACTTGACAACAAACAGGGCAAATATCTGACGGTCTTCTGGGTATAAAGTTTTAATTTTTGCTTCTGTTTAAAACTCAGATATTTGCAGAAAATTCTGTCGCTGCTGAAAGATACCAATCAACATGTCTCTTAGCTTTCACCAGGCGCTTGTTCAGATGGAGGTTTAGAACACAGTACTGCAAGACGGATAGCAGATATAGTTTTCTTTGTTGTGTTTGTACAGAGGGCTTAGTTTCGCTTCATAATTCTTGGGTCTGTGTGGCTGACACGTTATCTGTTGTGACCACACCTCAATAGCAACACGTCACAAACAGCGGACCACAAACACACATCACCAAAAGTTTTATCCTTTCGATACACACAATGTGCCGCGTTATGTGGCTGTGACTTATTGACTTAGGTAGTTTGTATTTTTTCTGTTATTCAATTTATGGATCAAAATTTCGCAGGACTTGTCAGACATCAGTAGGTTGTTAGGGCACAGACATGACATGAACAGCACCAGAAGCAACCAAACAATGAATGACACACACACACACACAGCTGTACTCTGCCTGAACCATAATTTCAGAATAATGCTACTTAACAGCCGTAACTTACCACAACTAAAAAATGGGTCTTCATGACAAACAGCAGATGATTAAATCTGTCGAGGAAAAGTATCGAATTTAATGGAATAAATTATAAGTTCCGAGTTTAACGAGTTAAACTGTGTGCTGCATACAGCTACCGTGGAGCTGTAAAGGGTTAAGTAAAGAACTGTGTGTACTGACTGTTTAATTTGTGACTGATCTAATGACAGTTATAAATGACTTCTCAAATCATATTTAACACTAAGCCAGCAGTTATTGTGTACACAATTGTAACACAGCGCACTTAACAAGGACAATTCCAGACCAGGTCATGTAACAGCTTACACGGTCAGACTGTACCTTGTGACTGTGCAGTCTCAGGTTCAGTGCCGGACGGGGTCATGTGACATTCACCGTGCACACAGTGGCTAACTGCAGCAGGCTCACCTCTGAATTTTCTCAACTCTCCACCACTGCTCCACACCACCTATCACGGTGCAGTACCGCTGAACGGCCACCACCTTGTCACACCCTCAGCTGACGCCGTCAACTCTGACCAGCAATTCGCTCACACTACATGCAGCATGACGTCACAGCAGTGCTGACAGTTTAGACAGCAGTAACAGTTATCAGTCTAAATGTGATGGTCACTGTCAGTTCTGAGGATCAAGACGGACTGCTGGGTTTTTGTTTACAGTTGGCAAGATGTAACGTTGTAGTCAGTGCAGACGGTATGTAGTGTGTGGGCATTCTGTATAATTTCATGGCCACTTTCCAACACAGGGTGATTGTGTCGCTAGAAGCCACACACTGTTTTCTATAAAAAATTACATTATTGAGATAATAATTTGAAAATTTATATACACATACCGGGAACGAAGCAAAACAGGACCTGCTCATAATCGACGCTGAAACTGCTCTCCTTTCACATCCAAGCACACTTGAATGCGTGTATATTTTTCCACTTTGCCCTTCAGTTGGCCCAAAGAAAAAAGTCGGCATGCGTTAGATCGGCTTCCATTTGTCCCTAAATTTTTAAAAAATTTCTGGATGCAACACTTCGATGGTGCACGTCTTTCACCAAATTCCGTTCGAAATGCCGTCTGGCATGCTTTAAATGAACCTGTTTGCCAGTATTTACGAACGCGATCCCCGCGTTGTTCAACTGTCTACATAGACAATATTTTCGGGCCTCTAGCTAGAGAATGCCCCCGTACAACAAAGCATTGTTCAGTAAACAGTGACGGTCGGTATATTTATAATATCTTATAATAAATATTTTTTGACTGCAGTCAATATTACCATTTTGGTCTTCTGCGTTATGACAACATGTAGTCTGGTAGATCAGTGCTGATGTTTCGCAGTAACCCGCAGTTTCTATCCGCAGTGCAGAATAAGGGTAAAGAAGTTATGAAAAGCCCAAACCGTCCTGCATATAGTATATAGTAATTTGCCCATATTAAAGCCGGTACAGAAACAAACATGCAAATTAATTTCAACATACAGAAGTGACTAAAATATCCACGTCTTTCAATTGTCACACATAAGAATCGCACACAAAATTCCCCATGACCACATACATCTCTATTTCTGAGACAGAATATGTGTCTGGTTCCCAGTTATGGCAGGCCAATAATGACAGTTAAATGTGGTATTGACAGGTGTCAGTGTTTGTGGTTAATCATTATAAACACAACTGATTACATTCTGTGTAGGAAGACAGCGGTCTTTGTGCTGGGGATTGTACAGTGCACAAATACACGATCTGGCCATGAAGCAGACATGTGAATATTCGGTACATATAGTTACCATTGTGCTTTATAATGTCAACGCTTCTTACACATGGCTTACAGGGTCCAACCAATTACCACATCTGTATTTCCCCGAATCCGCGCCATGTCAGTCGCGGTCCGACCGTTGTTATTCTTCACACTAACATCTGCTGCCCTCTCCACTAGCAGCTTCACCACAGACAAATGTCCGAACTCTGCCGCATCATGGAGCGGAGTGTCTTTCCACTTGTCCAGAGGATCCACCTTCGCTCCCCAGTCAAGCAACAGACGGCACACTTCCACGAATCCATACAAAGCTGCATGATGTAAAGCGGTCTGTAGATTCTACATTGGCGCCGCCCTCCAACAACACTCGCACCACCTCCACATGGTCATACGTAGCAGCAAATATGAGCGGTGTGTTATTCGAATGATCATCTCTAGTGCAGTTGTCATTTGTGCAGTTGAACAAGATCTTCACAGTGTTCACGTCTCCGGATTTAGCAGCCCCAATCAGATTCCGACAGTCTTGTAGAAGAAATCAGAATGTGTCTAAAATATGCTTTGTATTGAATAATGAAAGACACTTAGTGTAGTGTGTTTCATTAGAGGTTATTTGAAGGCGGTGGGTAATGAAGCATTGGAGTCAGGCAATTGAATTTCGCAATGGCGACAGAAAGTAAATATGGCAGCGTGGTATGGGGAATGTGAAGAACTACAAATATGGCAACGATGTGATTCTGATGTTACAACCGACATGTTTATTTTGTGTAGTAAATAAAAATATGAATGAGGTGTTAATCAAAATGAAGAAAATATTTTTTTGCTTTGTATGTCAGTGGGCAAGGAAACAGTTTCTTTCAATTTCCGTTTGTAGCTGCCTGTCAGTTTGCTGAGAGAGACAGAACTGGCCGGAAGCTTCTGCAAAACGTTTAGTATTCACATCGAACATGACTGTAATAGTGTAACGTACGCAACATTTGGGAATAATTTGCTTTTCTGTAAAAACTGAAACGCGTTGGTAACGAAATTTTGGTCGATGAAACTAGGAATTGTTGGGAAACATGCCTTTATAGTTGTTTGTTTGAGAGGCGTATGCGTACACTAGTTAAATGATCTAATTGTCAAGAAAAATTCTTGAGTCGGCACAACGCCACTAGGAAATCCCAAGGGGAGTGGGTCAAGACACAGAAGACATGCAAGACTCTCCCCGCGAGAAGGAATCATTATCAAGAGTCGATCGACACAGACGTTTACACGTGCAGGTTAATTAGCGAATTCCGGTGTTCGATTACGCTATGTAACATGAGACCTCTGCTGTTGTGTGCAACACCATGTAACATGAAGTATCTCTTGTTGGCAATGAATGAGGAAACTGTTTACAGTTTGATTGCTGTTCAAAGTGTTCGTTCTCCCTATCGTCCATCTTCCACTAAGGCCCTGTCATTGCCATTTAAATGTCAACTTACAGGCACATCCGGCTCACTTCCAGTGACAATTACTAACCATAAACGACACTAACAAACAGATACGAACAGCACTTACCGAAACAAAGCTCTGCTCACAGTGCACAGTTGGTGTGGTCTACTGTGTGCTAAACAACAGGCAGGGTCTTAATTACTATGAGGGGCGGTACGAAAGAAATGGTGATGGGAAGTTGATTGATATTGCTGTTTGGCTGAACTTAGTTGTAACTTCTTGAACGTCTGCACATCGTTCGGAATTCCACTAACAATGTTCCCTCACTGCAGCACAAAATGCTAGCCATCAGGTTGCCCACAGCATTCTGCACCTTCAATTTGTTCCCGCTTCCCCCCTTCCCGCCAGTCTACATTAGCAACTTAAGATTCAATATTTTTGGACTCCTGAAGGACGCACTACGAGGGCGCGGTTTACCTGACGCCGACGAGCTGAAAATGAAGCATGCATGAAGAGTTCTGGAGCTTCAGCAAAGATTTTTGCACGACCGGCACATAGCGACTCACGCAAAGTTGGAAAAAGTGTGTTGATTATGACGGAAATTTTGAGGAAAATTGTCCTACTTTTTAAGTATGTACCCATGATGTGCGTAAATTTAATTATAATTATTGCTGTACTTTCTGAGTAAAATGTAAGTAATTACTATTGTATAGGTACATACAAATGACAAGAATTTAATAATGTAACATAAGAGATGCATAATTTCGCTAACTACTAGACACCAATCTGACAAACATCACACAAGCAGGGATCAAGCAATTCCGTATCTGTTCCTTCGGCTGAATATTTGAACCCGTAAAATTTATGTCGATCTACTGCCTCCTACAGTCGCTGTACACAGACCGCACTGACGTTACAGTAAACACTATATTTAGAGTTCAGTGCTGAACGGATATGGAATTGGCGTTGAACGAAATTGATATAAGCGGCTTAAGAATATTCGCAAAAATCACTGATGATGGAGGCATAGTAAATATACCAAAAACATTATTTGACCGAACGTTGTCTATATTCTTAGCCGGAGGGTTTTCAGTCGTTTGCTCTTTGTGACAGCTTGTAATTTACATGTACTTATATTTTCGTTCGCCAACACAGCAAATGTACCGCCTGGTTCAGTGCTTCCGCTTTCTTTGTTAGGCCATCGATGGTCGCTTGCAGGTGTTTCTGCTTCCCACACACCACTTGTGCCGTCCGGTTTAGCGATTCCATTGTGTCTGTAAGGCTATTGATGGTATTTTCATTTGTACATGCTTCCTATTGTTACTCAGCTGATCTTCCACATTCTCTTCTAGTAGTTTCTGAAAACTACTGAAGATTACCTGTGACTGTAGGAGCTTAGAGTTAAACTCATCTTCCTCCAGTTTCAGTGACCTGAAAGCAGTTTCTCAAACATGAGATTCGGTCTTCAGGTTTTCCTGCAGTTGCAAAGCAGAGGCAGTTAATTAAAAAGTTACACACACACACACACACACACACACACACACCCACAAACACACACACATACACACAAATACACACACACATTAACACACACATACCCACAAACAAACACGCACATATATGCACACAATGCATGTAGTATTACTCATCATTTATGGAGCATGCTGGTCAATAAATGTATTTAAAAATACACACACACACACACACACACACAAACACACACACACAAACACACACACACACACACACAAACACACACAAACACACACACACACATACACAAAAATACACACACACACACGCAAACACACATGCAAACCACACAAACACACACACACATACACACATACACACACACACACACACACTATTGACGGATATTTTCTTTGATTGAAGTAACAAAATTTCTACATACTTGATACAAAAAATTGTTTTCCATATATTTGACCTAGATATTTCAGTAGTTTACTTCCCTACTGAATACAAATATTGCACACATAAGCAGATCCTGGATCAGAGAAGAATCAAAATTCTACTTAAAAACTGTAAAGTTTGACAATCTGTCAGAATGAAACCAACTTGGTTTTGAGATACGTAAAAACTGCAAGCACAGTACGTGTAAAATGTGCAGTGTGACTTAATGTTACAGCTTTAGTACAAGAGCCGTAGTTACCACCGTGTTTTGGTAAAGTTTTCGTTAGATGTATGCAGCTGCGTGCCTTTGGCGACAGATGAACAATATAATAACCATTCAATAGCAAAGGGCTACAGATAACTATATCACAGTGACGCGACATGAAAAATACAATAACCATTGACATAATATTGGGCTACGTATAACTCTATCCTAGTGACGACACATAAACAATATAATAAACACACATAAAATTGGGGTACATATAACTGTATCACAGTGACGACACATGAATAATATATTAGCCGCTCACATGACATGAACTACATGTAACTATATCATATTCAAGACCAGTCACATAATTTTGGCTTACCAGAATTTCGTTCATGTGTTCTATCTCCATTATTCTTTTAAAAATGTGCCATTCCAGACGGGATATTTCATTTTGCAATTCAATGCACTGATCAGAAACAGCATCCGGCTGCTTCAGTTTCAAAACCAAAAGCAGCAACTGCAGCCGGATTGTAATGCGAACCATTGGTGTTGCTCTGTAAAGAGACAGATGGTTAGATTACGTGTGATGCCGTGCAATCTGGTATATAGTTACTAACAAATAAAAGATTCCGTTGCAACCAGCTTCATGTGAATTATGAGCTCAGGGTTAATTTGATATTTCTGTACGTTGGTAGAAACAAATCAGATTACACGGTTTCACATTGAGTGCCATAATGTGAGCTTATTATTTTGAGAAAATATGAAATTCAGAAATGTCTTTAGCAAAAACACTCACACCGAACACACGAATGCTCTACACACACTCAAATGTGAAAGTTCATCAACAGTCTTATCTACACCATATCCATTTTATAGTGTTTGACATTGTATGAGTTTATCTCACGTGATTAGTGACCGTTTCATCTCTCTATATGTCCATGTTCAGCCTCAGAACGGACCTCTGTAAATTCCAGTTAAAAAAACAACACCGGTACTGTGTATCACTGTTAGCACTTCGGTCTCTCCCTGTCCGCCATCGGTGTATCAGCCCTCACGTTTATTTATCAGCCATTCAGAAGCGTACTTTTAGAGGCCCATTAGAGGCGGCAGTTGCATTGAGATATTTCCCCATTTCCCTTATAAAGAATTTTGAATTGACTCAACTGAACACATTTCTTACCGAAAAATAAAACTGCCTGTCAGCTACACAAAATCACTTACCTCATCAACTTGCACACAGTGCACAGTGCCGTGCTTGTAACTATCTGCGTCCACTGCGTGTCTTCACGCAGACAATCCACTGCACGTCCCTTCACACAGTATTTTTAAGAAATTCCGTTTTCACCAATTTTAGGAGACGCACGGTCATTCATGCTTAGCGTTAAATATTGCGAGTCAAATATTCACACCATTAACAATGTCTGGGCAAAAGACCGTTTAGTATAAAGCACTCACAGTGAATGCAAACGAAACCAAAAGATGCTGTTAATATCTGCTGCTTCTTACACACTGGATGGGCTAAGCGATAGTTACGGATATGACATGCTGTTAACTGACAGCTTATCAACTGCAGATTCGGATGCATTTCTACGAACTGAACAGAAATATGGCAGACGGCTAGCGAATAGCGCGAAAGTGATTGCTTTTAAAACCATATATTCCTTTTTCTGCAGTGCATTTTGCCACCAACAAGCATTTATTACCATTTCTTAAGTACAAATTAACTTCTCACGACACTCTCATTGCCATTTGCTGTCCCGCTGCCAGCTCGAACACCCTGTATATCTCAGTACACCATCAGTAACAAAGCGATGTCTTCACAGTTACCAGCACTTGCACTGCGATTACAGTGCCACAGCTGTGATACTGTCTGTGCTGGAACTGGTACAGTTAGCAGACATGTTAAGATTTATTGTAATATTAAGATAAATGTACCTTTTGTCTTGAACTGGCTTATGAGAATTCGATTTTTTTGTGAATTGTGAGAAATATTAGTACCACAAATAGAAGCAAACTACTCAGTAGATATGACAGGCTGCCACTTGTATCGCAAAAGTTATCAGTATTTATGTACATTCTGATAGTGATTAAATGGAGCAGTTCATTCGCAGCAACTCACATCGACTCGTACATTCCAGCAGTTCCAGACACTGTACGGAAACCGAAGGTCCTTTATACTGCATTTAGCAGGCCGCCGAATTTCCGAGTGGTAAAATAAATGTATTACACACCCTCTATCTTACTTTCCAATTAAACGTTATCTTTCCATAAGTATTCATATGGTGTGTAGCTTAAACATGCTGTGTAGTCTACATATGGTGTGTAGTCTACATATGGTGTGTAGCCTACACATGCTCTGTAGTCTACATATGGTGTGTAGTCTACATATGATGTGTAGACTACATATGGTGTGTTGTCTACTTATGGTGTGTAGTCTACATATGGTGTGTAGTCTACACATGGTGTGTAGTCTACATATGGTGTGTAGTCTACATATGGTGTGTAGTCTACTTATGATGTGTAGCCTACATATTGTGTGTAGTCTACATATGGTGTGTATTATACACATGGTGTGGTCTACATATGGTATGTAATCTACAAATGGTGTGTAGTCTAAATATGGTGTGTAGTCTACATAAGGTGTGTACACTACACATGGTGTGTAGACTACATATGATGTATAATCTACATATGGTGTGTAGTCTCATAAAAAGAGGGAAATTTTCGGAGGAATTTTCAGGCTCCATAATGTTAATCCAAAATGCAGACCGGAGATTTATCTAAATCGATTCTGAAGTTATCTTAAATACACGGCGTCACATACCTTAAGACAATGATACTGATATTCAATGACGTGTTGACGATTAAACTTAAGTTACTATTGATTCTTGCATTCTCTCCCAAGTGTGCTACAGGTTTAACCAATACCATCTTCAAAATATTCATTTCCTACTTCAAACGTTTTACATACAAATACCACAGCCACAACCCTCTTGCTATTCCAAATGTAGAAACGTAAATTTCTCTGTCACTGTATAGGAAATATAATTAGTTCTATATTCCGACACAGCATTAAGTAACAATCTCACCTCGCTCTTTATTTCAAGCTCCTGCAGAAAGATTTTTTAGCATTGTGAATCACTTACTGTGCTGTCAAATTCACTGACACAAAAGGCATTAAAATGTAAACTTGCCCTACGAAATAGGCTGGTCAGAATCGGAAAAGAAATTGACTTTTTTGAGGGAGGAAAGTTATTTTTCCGTCATAAAGAGCGCTGATATATTAGAACATGCACTGTCACATTGGTACAGGAACACACAGTATCACTCAATGAATATTTGACAGGCACTCACAGTATCACACAACAGAGCACTGCCACATTACTAGAGGCACTGACAGTATCACACAAAATAGCACTGCCACATTGGTACAGGCACTGGCAGGACCACACAACAAAGCATTGCCACTTTGGTATAGGCTTTGAGACTATCACAAAACAGATGATTGCCATACTTGTACAGGCACTGAGAGTATCACACAACAGAGCACTGCCACATTGGTACAGGCACTGA
>Ga0131853_10023546_pt1 | contig 11118 bp, 9 predicted proteins | sample TergutLab28metaG_FD_92764 | JGI IMG/M metagenome (GOLD analysis project Ga0131853, IMG submission 92764) | Labiotermes labralis P1 segment gut microbial communities from Petit-Saut dam, French Guiana - Lab288 P1 (version 2) (version 2) | ecosystem: Host-associated > Arthropoda: Insects >...
CCGCACCTTCTTTGAAGGCTGCGTCATAACGGGGATGTGCTTTTTTCTTCTCCATGATTAGCTCTCCTTTTCCACTTTATTATATCAGATGGGTATTTGTCTTGCAAAGTGGGAAAGGGGGCATTGAACAGAATAGTCTTTTTTCTTTTGCTGTTTCCTTTGTTGCTTTTTATGTGATTTTCTTTTTGATTTCATAGGATTAAGCCTCCTTGGTTTGGGTGTATGGGCCATTATGTATTTGACCCCTTCAAAGCAAGCCCATTTTAGTGTTTTTATCGGACACAGCAAAAAGCGCGATATCCAACAGATTGTCGAGTATCGCGCCCTTTGATTTATCCAAAATACAATGATTGATGCCTACACATTGCATGAAGCTCATTCCATATCTCACACCATGGTCTGTCTTAGTTCCTTGCAATATTTAGCTTTAGTTTTCCATCTCGCCTCGCAAACATCGTATTTTACAATGTAGGTTTGAGGAGCGTTTCCTTGCCCACGCTTTTTTACTTTGCCAACGACATACCAGTTATCTTTATTCTTATCCTCACAGTGACAGGCTTTTGGGATAGGGTTATTTGCGTAATACTGTTTTTGATAGATTGCATTACGTTCTTTGTTGTTATGCCGCCATTTTTTTGTTATGTTGCGATGATATTCTGCTTTATTTTGATAACTCTGCTTTTGCTTATCTCTTTTTGCAACAAGTGAATCAAATGCAACAATGTATTCCTGATATAGTGCATATTCTCCGATAGGCAAGTATCTCTCCAAAGCAATAGTGACTTTGTTTAGTGATTCTACGATTGAGTCCAAGCTAAGGATTTTACCTGATGGAGAGCCTTGCAAGCTGCTCATAAGACTTCACCCACTAACGGCTGTTGGGCTGTCTGTACTAGCTTACCTAGATTTGATGAACTCTGCCACTCCATAAGCAGACCTGCTATTACTTCGATCATTTGGCTGACAGTATAGCCACTTGGAAAATACTCACGAAACTGGCTGACTTCTTTAATCTCTCTTGGTTCTTTCTTGGCTTCTGATAAAACCTCATCAATAAGCTCTAAGGTAAGCTCATCAGCCTGTTTCATTTTCTTTAGCTTCACAGCCTGAGAATGTGATGGCTTTATATCATAGTTATCCATGGCAGCAGCTACTGCCATTTGCTCTGATTGAGAAAGATATGATAACTCTACAGCAGCAGTAAATGAAAGTTTACCATGGTCAACTCTGTCCAGTAGGTCAATAACAAGCTCTGTTAATCTCACTATACGAAAGATGGTGTTTTTGCTTTCGCCTGTTTGCTCTACTAAAATTTCTACTGACAACTTATCACCTTTGATACCATTATGGTTTAGAGCTTCCAGCTTGACACGGTATGCCCATGCTTTCTCACTATAGAGCAGCTTATCACGTTGTTCTAGGTTGGAATCCACCATGGCAATAACAGCATCTTCATCACTCATTTCACGGATGATTACTGGCATGGTAGGTCTTTCCGCTAATTGGCAGGCTCTCTTTCGCCGATTGCCAACTACCAATTCGTAGCCCGTGAAAGTGCCTGTATCGTCAATACGAGGTCTGGCTAATCCCGGTTCTCTGACACCATTGCATTTTATATTCTTAGCAAGCCTGTCCATTGCTTCATCATCATTTACTTGGAAGGGATGAAACTCTGGTGGGTAGAGGTCGTCTAATGGGATTTCTAGTATACGTTCGCCGTGTGGGTTGTTGGTGCTGGTTATGGTGCCTATGATATCTGTGTCGTCGTTGTTAGCGATATCTGTGTCATTGTCGTTAGAGACAATACCGCTTATGCCATTTGCAACAATGGGGCTTTTGAAATTAGCATCTGAATTATCGACATTCATGCCATCAGCAGTTCCATTGTCTGCATCTACGCTGACAACATCCATCTTATTGCCAGTAGAGCTAAAGATATCATCAAACTTATCAAGAACAATAGGAGTATATGTCTTAGCCAATGTCAAGCACCTCCCTCGTAAGAGCGGCATATGCCATAGCTATTTTACACTTAGGGTCATACTTGAAAATACTTACACCTTTAACAGATGCTTCTGATGCTTTGATGGAAGTAGGTATATTTTCACCAAAGATATGTATTTTACCGCCATAGGCTTCTTATATTGATGATACAATATCTCTAGCCAACCTTGTCCGCTTATCTACCATGGTTAGCAATATGCCCATGATATCTAAGGATGGATTGATTTGCTGCCTTATTTTGGCTATGTTCTTTAATAGAGCTTCCAATCCTTTGGCATCCAGAAACTTAGGAGCTACCGGAATAATTACACTGTCTGCACATGCAAGAGCATTAATAGTCATTAAATCAAGGCTTGGTGATGTATCAATGACTACATAATCATAGTATGGTCTTACCATTTCTATGTACTGCTTTAATATTGTTTCACGTCCTATAACAGATACAAGAGCAAGCTCTATATTTGTTAAACTGCTGTTGGAAGGTAATATATCTATGCCTTCTTCATGGCGGATAATACCTTCTAATTGGCCAACTAATGGACCAAAATCTTGGCCTTTCATTTGCCCAGTCATTTGACCTGTCATTTGGTCTGTCATAATGTCATACATAACATCTGTTAGAGTGCGTGATAGATTGTCTGGTTTTAATATCCCAAGGCTTACACCTAGAGAATGTTGGCTGTCTGTGTCAATGGCTAATACTTTGATTGGTGTGCCATCTGACTTAGCTTGTCCGGCAAGACCTGCACAAAGGCTTACTGTTGTGGTTGTTTTTCCTACGCCACCTTTTCTTGATGAGACGGTTATTACCTTGCAATCTTTTTGGATAGTGACATCGCTAACACCTCGGGCTGCGCTTTCGCACAAATGAGTTTTGCCCATACAAAAATTCCTCCTTTTTGTGGGGCAAAACCTTCTTTCGGTATGCTTGCTCTGCAAACACGGCTCAATAAGCCGTCCGATTTTATATCGGATACCTTCAGTATGTTTGCTCTGCAAACACCGCCTTTGGCGGCCCGACTTCTTTCGGGTACCTGCTGATTTTTCACGTTAGATTATTTATCGCCTTTGAAGAACCAGCCCCATGCGTGTAATTTAATTTCATAAAAAAGAACCAAACTTCGCAAACCCTTAGAATTTCAAGGTTTTTTGAGTTGGTTCTATTATATCACACGCCCCAACCACACCATCTGTTGAAAGCCCAAAAATCCGTTGAAACTCCCGCACAGCGGCGGCTGTACCGTTTCCAAAAATGCCGTCTTCTGTCAGCCTAGGGATGCTGGGATATTTTGTGGATATAACATTAAGATATGATTGAATCTTGCGCACATCATCGCCCCGCGAACCCACGCGCAAAGCTGTTCCGGGGTATGCATCCATATTTATTAGGTTAAATTGGTCTATTATGCTATGCCATGTGGACGGCCCTACTATGCCGTCTGATGTTAGCCCAAAAATGCTCTGGAACGCCCTAACCTGCCGGTCTGTAGCTGGGCCGAAGATGCCATCAGCTGTCACCACAGGTATAACGCCTGTAAGCCCCAAAGATTCGGATATGGCATTAAGGTAACTTTGAATCAGCTTCACATTGTTGCCGGATGAGCCAATGCGCAGAGCCGTACCCGGATAATCCTGATTGTCGGAGGGCGGCATATTAACATTGCCCACAATGCCTTGGTAGACATCATATAGCGCGCGCCATGTGCCAGACCCCACAACCCCATCCGGAGTAAGGCCAAATTCGCTTTGGAAATCAAGCACAGATTGTAGGGTAGCATTGTCAAAAATGCCCGTTTGTAGCGGAGGGGTAATTGCGCCATAAAATTCCGCTATGGTAGATAGCAGGAATTGCAAAAGTACCACATTTTCGCCGCGCGCGCCCTGCCGCAGGGTGACATTTGGCGGAGTTTTGCCAATGTCTATGCGCTGGCCTTCGCTCACCAGCTGTGCCATTTTTTTAACAGCCACATAAATGCGCGAGATATAGTTCCAAGTGGCCTGACCAATCACGCCATCGGGGCTAAGGCCAAAGGTGCGCTGAAATTCCTGCACGGCGGCTTTTGTGTCCGCGCCAAAGATGCCGTTGGGGTTCTGTATCCTAGGTATATTAGGAAAATCGCCGCTTATGCGGTTCAAAAAAAGCTGCATGGCCTGAACATATTCCCCGCTGCTGCCCATAGATAGCGAATACCCAGGGAAGGACTCCTCTATGCCCTCGAAGCGATTGCACACTACAACCTCAATGTCCTTTGGGTAATAATATTTTAGGATGTCCAGCGGTGTGTAGCCCTGGTTGGCCAGCGTAACAGAGCCCCATTGGCTAAGCCCCGGGCAAGTAGCTGATGACCCATTGCAATATTCGGCATAATATGGCTCTTTAAAGCCAACCCTGCGAATATAATGATCAAAAATCCTATCCACAATCTTTGCTACAGAATCAAAGATATTGCGGCCATGTACATAGTATTGGTCTACGGCTGTAGAGTTGGTGATATTGAAATTATATCCTCTGCTTGGATACCACTCCGTAGTAATTCAGCCATAGGAAGGGTGAATATCAACCTTGCTCGCAAAGTTATAGATGATTTTAACATCACATGCTCGCCTGCCACAAACATATTGTGCTTCGCTAACAATTATTTTGTCGATTAGCGCGTACAAGGTTTCGACACTAATTGATTCAGGTGTAATATGCTGCTTCATCGATTTTGTCCATGCGGCCGCATTGCTTTGGCTGGGCTTGATGCTGTTAATCCGCTTCTCCAGGTCTACTACGACCTGACTGTGCTTTACACGCTCTTTTTCGTATTTCTCAATCTGACGTTTAAATAAGCTGCTTGGAATCAATCCCGATATTTTGTCCTCATACAGACTTTCGATTAGCAAGTCCAGCTTGCCTATTTGTTTCTTTTGAGAATCCAGCTCGCTTTGGTAGGCGGCTCTGTAGGATATCGCATCGCTCTGCTGCGACAATATGGCATTGAGCATACGGTCTTCATCCAGCTCAATCATTTGGGCACTACTATTGATATGTCCCAGCACTATGTCTACAAGCGCTTTTTCATTGATGCTATGGATAGCACAAGCATTTTTACCGCTCCTGGCATATGTACTGCATATATAGGAAACAGCTTTATATTCGCTTCCGTCCTTACGCTGGCGGCGCTCCACATGCCCTTTTAGCCTGAAACCGCAATCTGAGCAATGCAATAGCCCTGCAAATAGATTTGTCTCGCCGTCGGCCCTTCTGTTGGGTATATACTTCTTCGCTTTAAGCGACTGCGCTTTATCCCATAGCTCAATATCAACAATCGGCTCATGGGTTGCTTCGACTCTTATCCATTCTTCCCTGCCTTTTCGAACCTGGCTGTGGTTTTTGTAGGATATTGTGCCGGATTTTCCCGAGACCAGATTGCCGATATAAGCTTCGTTTTGGATAATATCTATGATACTATTTTTGCTCCAAACCCCGCTTGTTTTTATAGGGTTTTTGCGATTTTGCTGTTGATAGTAGTATTCTCTAGGCGAGGCTATGCCATCTTCGTTAAGTTTTGCCGCTATAGAGCGAAACCCCATGCCACCTGCTCTCATTTGGAATATTCTTCTAACCACCGGCGCTGTGTTTTCGTCAACAATTAGCTTGTGGCGGTTGCCGGGGTCTTTCCTAAAGCCATATGGGGCATATGCACCTAAAAACTTGCCATTTTGTGCTGACACTTTCTTTGCGGCCCTTACCTTTGTGCTGGTGGATTTGCTATGTTGCTCATTAAACCAATTCCGAAACACCATCATATCATCCAGTTTTTCATTAAGAGAGATTAATTCGCAGCCATGATCCGGAAGGAATATCTCTGCCAAATTGCCTACGTCCAAGTAATTCCTGCCAAGTCTCGAAAGGTCTTTAATCAATATCGTATTGATAAAACCGCTCTTTACATCAGCAATCATTCTTTGGAAAGCGGGTCTTTTTTGATTTGTGCCCGTGAAACCATCATCTTGGTATATTTCGGCCAACTCCCAGCCGTTGTCCCTGATATGCTTCACAAGCATCATTTTTTGGTTTTCAATCGAAACTGACTCCTCTGTGCCCCTGCCATCCTCCTTGCTCAAACGCACATAAGCGGCTGTTAAGGGAAGAACAAAAAAATATTGACTGCTTCTTCGCGACATTGATAAGCCAAACAAGTTGTAATAAGAAAAGGGAATATCTGGTCAAGATACTTACTAACTTTGGGATAGTTTCGGCCCTATATCGCATAGTATAGTTGTATTGCGTATTATTGATGCTACTGATGTTGTTGCCATCTTACGGCACACTCCCTTCTGATTTCATCTTGTGATTGTTGTATTGCACATATCTCCAACAACTCAAACTCATCCTTAAACTTCCAAGCCACCTCGACATGCTCAGGGCTGAAAATTAGAATACGTTCAACAATAGCCTCAAGCATTTCTTTTGTGAGTTTTTCGGGGTTTTGGAAATCCCTTGCGACTTTTAGCCAACGATTGTTGGATGCTGATACGTCCTCCACAACCGCAGCTCTTTGAGAAAGATTATCAATGTTATTACGAAGCTCCTCAGCTCGGTTTTCATATTTGGCTTTAATACCGATATATTCTCGCTCGTCAAGAAGTTTATCGACATAGTCTTCATAGAGCTTGCTGATACGTTGGTTTATTACTTCAAGCTCATAGGATATACGGTTAATCTCTTTGTCTAGCAATGCACGAGGATTGACCTGCTGCCTTGTTTTCTTATCGATAATATCCGCAAGATTAGCCGCCTTGCGTAGCTCATCAGCCACCAGAGGAAACACAGCATCTATCAGCACATCTTCTTTTATGGAACGAAAGGCTCTGGATACTTCATCATCAGCCGAGTTGTGCTGACGGCCTATAGGACAAGAAAAATAGTATCGCACCCAAGGGTCAGCATGCATCATTTTCTTTTTGCTGTAAACCCTTGACATTTTAGAGCCACATACACCACAGACAGGAAAACCTTTGAAAATATTTTCTGTTCCTTTAGGTCTTTTGTCGCTGGCTTGATAGGCTTTTTTCGTTTCAGCTTCGATAAATTGAACTTTATCGAACAACTCACGACTTATGATAGGCTGGTGGGCATTTTCGGTGATAACCCACTGTTCACGAGGAATGTCGACACAGGGCTTATGTTCATACAACTTTTGAACCTGTGTACCTTGCTGTAGCGAGCCGATATAAGCAACATTAGCAAGAATACCTTTGAGAGTCTGTGCCCGCCATATGGTCGATTTGAAATAGTCACCATCAAAAGCATTGGGCGTACCTTTCTCACGCAGCATACGGCGAAGATATTCATTAGGAGTAGGTATCCCTGCTTCATCCAACCTTTTGCATATGGCAAGATGGCTAATGCCTTCGGCTCTCCACTCGAATATTTGCTGAATGATAGGAGCAATTTCAGGATCGGGCTCGAGTTTGCATTTTGCAGCACTCATGCTTTTTGTGCCTTTTTTACCTCCTGTTATCGCTATACCTATTTCGCTCTTCACACCATCGGCATCTTTTTCATTCTTAACTTTAACATAACCAAAAGGAGCAAATCCTCGTGTATACTCTCCTCTATCTCTCTTGACCTTTATAGATGCATGAATCTTACGAGAAATATCTCGAATGTGCTGGTCATGGACTAAAGACTTTAGAGCAACGATAAGCCCTTCGTTATGGCTACCAACAACTTGACTATCATAACCATCGTTAACTGACACAAATCTCACGCCCATAAACGGAAATATCTTCTCAAGGAACTCGTAGGTTTCTATGTAATTCCTAGAAAAGCGACTAAGATCTTTAACGCAGATGCAGTCAATACGGCCTGTTCGAATATCATCCATAAGCCTATTCCATGCAGGGCGGTCAAAGCCTTTGCCGCTGGCACCGTTGTCAATATATGTACCAGCAAGATGAAGGTCTGGTCTCTGCTTCACATAAGATGCCACCAGCTCAATTTGAGTGTCAATGGTATCAGCACCTTTGCGGCCGCTGTCCTCAACTGAGAGCCTGGTGTAAACTGCACAATTCCATATCCGCTCTTTCGGGGAGGCAGTTATGGCAATAGCAGTTGATGAGCCAATGGTTCGCAGCTCCGCTCCGCCCTTTCTGCTTTTCCGTGCCATCTATACCGCCCTCCTTGTATCATGAATGGAAAATGTAACTGATACTAACCCGCGTATTTAACTTGGATTAGTATGACTAATACCAATTTGCACTCAAAACAATACTAACCGCACGAGCACATTGCGCTTACGCTACGGCATGCACTCGCGCGCTAAGTATTGTTAAGATTGCAAGTTGGTATAACAGCCCTAACAAAGCTTATGCACCGCTCATAATCGTAGCGATAACGAAACAGCAAATCCAGCTTATTGCTGGGATGTACCGTAATCATATCCACCAAAGACACAACCATACGCCTAGATAATTCCGAGAAGTCTTGATGTATCTTAAACTGCTCAATCCAGCGATTCTTCTCGCCGCCGGCATTAATGATATCCTCAATCTCACGACCTAGGCTGTTAATATCTTGTTCCGCATCAGAGCGAAGTGCATTGTAACGAGCTTTCATCTGCCGATATTCAGTTTTGCTGATGATGCCGCTTTCCATGTTTTCATACAGCGACATGACCAAAACCTCGCAACGCTTCATCTCGGCACGCTTAGCAACGATTTGGCTGTCCAGCTTCTGCACTTTGTCCTGTTTAAGAGGCAGGTCGTCAATAAACTGCAAAATCCTATCCAAATTTATGATATTGTCAATGTGCGATTTAAGAGCCGCTTTTACGCATTGGGTCAACAAATCCTCGGTGATGCGGCTACCCTTGCAACGGCGGCAGCAGACAAAATATACGTATGCTTTGCCATTGGAGTGTGATGTTTTACGAACCATGTTCTCGCCGCATATTCCACAACGAGCCATCCCTGAAAAGGGATATACAGCTTCGCCGCCTGCCGGAGTTCGAGTATCACGCTCCAGCAATCGTTGAACAATATTAAAATCCCCAAGATTAATAATAGGCTCATGCATACCATCAACTCTCGCCCAATCTGCGGTAGGTTTTTGGAATTTCTTCTTGACCTTGTGGTTTGGCGTAGCAACCTTGCCTTGAATCATAACTCCTGTATAGGTTTCATCTTTTAGGATGCGGGATACTGCCATGGCTGACCATTTTGTGCTACTTGTGCTAGTTTTGGACTTGGTGCTCCCCTCTTTGCCATTCGTGCTGCCATCATTATTAATGTTTTGCGAGCCTAGAAAAGCAAAAGGCGTTGAATAATTTAATCCTTGAGCTTTTTTATAAGCCATAGGTGATGGAATACCTAAGGTGTTTAACTTGTTTGCAATGCCCTCGGCACTCTGACCATCCAACTTCCAGCAATAGATCATCTTTACAACATCGGCCGCTAATTCATCAATAACAAGCCGATTATTATTGCTCTTACTGCGTTTATAGCCGTAAACTGCGAAAGCACCAACAAAATCACCTTTTTTACGCTTAATATCCAACTGACTGCGGATTTTGATGGAGATGTCCCGACAGTAAGCATCGCTGACTAAGTTAAGAAAAGGAACAACGATATCATCGCTCCTACCTTTTTTATTTATAGAATCAATACCATCATTCACGCTAATGAACCTAACTCCCAAGAATGGAAACACATGCTCTATGTACTTACCAGACTCTCCAAAGTTGGCCAAAACGAGTCAAATCCTTTACAATAACACAGTCAGCCTTACCAGACCTTATATCCTCAATCATTTGGATGAAAGCAGGTCTTTGGAAGCTTGCTCCAGACCATCCATCATCAATTTTTTCGGATACTATTGTCATATTGGGCAGCTTCTGTACATGTTCCAGCAAAAGCGACCTCTGGTTTGTAATGCTTTCTGATTCTTCTTTATCACCATCCTCTTTGGATAAGCGCAGATATAAAATGCATCTCCATACTTTATCTGCGCTATCCTGTGTATTTGAGTTACCGGCACTACAATCAATAATCCCTGTAGTAGCGGCAATACTGTTTGATTGATACATGACATAACCTCCTGTGTATTAATCTGATAAGCCGATAAACACAGGGGTTTTGCCTTAATCCCAGTTATACCAACTTGCAATCTTAGCAATACTTAGGGAAGTTATTTGCTAACAGACCCTTAGCGCGTGAGTGCGTGCTGTAGGTCTTTGCGCTCGCGCGCTTAGTATTGTTTTGTTGGGTTTTCCGGTAATTTGTCCAAGGTCTTGTGCAAGTTGTTACGCACTTGGTGGATACAAAATACAAAACTATAGTGAAAGCAAATATCTCTCTAAGCAATCTTCCATGGTGGCCTCAGTATCGGCATAACTGATTTTTACGACAGCCTTGCCGACCTTGAAGCAATATGGATTCTTTATCTGTTTAAAATAGTCCATAATCTGCTCTTCTTTTGGAAGTGAAGTATTAACCTTAACAGAGCTATATTCTGTCAGAGTGCTAGGGTCTACCGTTAGTAGATCTATATTTTTCATTTCCTCAAGTGTCATGGCTATGCCAATACTTCCGTTAGAAATTGTTGATATCTTTCCATCAAGCTCCATTGCCATGCATTGCCTCCTTTTTTAATGTAATAACAAGGCCAGCGAAAAACCATGCTGGCCTGCCAATAAAACAGCTGCTTGAGTAAAGAGTGTCTCAAAGGGCTTCAACTTGCAATCTTAACAATACTTAGCGCGCGAGTGCGTGCTGTAGCGTAAGCGCGCAATGTGCTCGCGCGGTTAGTATTGTTTTGATTGCAAGTTGGTATGAGGCACTCGTAGACTTGTTATGACCTTCTGAGTTTCGCACCTCACACAAGTCTATAACAAGTCTACTCGTTGAACAAATTGTCCTATTCAAAATATTTGGATGATTTTTTTATGCGAAAGAAACTTTTGATTTTAGTAATGGATGAAGTTATAGTACAAAGTGGTAGAGTTACCTCCTTGTATAATAATCTCATCAGCCAAGTCCATCAAGATTGGCATATTTCTAAATATTACCATTTATTCAAGGCCAGACTGGCCAGCCGCATTTCTTAACTTCACTTTATTCTAACGC
>Ga0131853_10023548_pt1 | contig 11117 bp, 11 predicted proteins | sample TergutLab28metaG_FD_92764 | JGI IMG/M metagenome (GOLD analysis project Ga0131853, IMG submission 92764) | Labiotermes labralis P1 segment gut microbial communities from Petit-Saut dam, French Guiana - Lab288 P1 (version 2) (version 2) | ecosystem: Host-associated > Arthropoda: Insects >...
TAATACCTTCCCCATCATGTTGGTTCATTTAGTTCAATTTAATGTCCATCATTGAGAGATTAATGCCCTCTGACTTTTAAAATATCCCCACAGATGAAAATACTCTACCAAACTCAATGCAACGACAATTAGAGCATCAAATATAACTGACACAACCAGGCATTTACAGGCTTCCTTTTGCAGCAACATTACAAGTCTTTAATTGTTTTACTGTGTATTGTTGCTGCTCCCAATATCCACTCCAATTATAATGGAACTTTTTAATACAAATCTTTAAACTATACTTCACAGACACATGTTCATGAAAATTCACATTGTATATACAACCATAATACAGGAAAAGCTGGCCATGTTTCTTTCTTCTGACTACAGCATCTGATGGGAAATTATAAACCACAAAAATGTTTAATGACTGAATGTTATCCACAAACCGTTCTCAAGCTTCTGTTTGCGGTCAAACAACCGACTTGCTTCAACAATAGTCCAATTGCCTGTGTTGTGTTTGTCAAGTGACGCCATCTCCAGGCGATTTTCTCCACTGTAGCCCACTCGGAAGACCACTCTACCATCACGCAGAATTAGTGACACATACCTGTCCTAGAACAATAAGTTAACCTGAGAAATCACATTATGGCAAAATACATGGTGAAACATTTTTATGCCAGTTAGTATAAAATACTAAACAGTGTATGTCAGCACAACCACTTTATTACTCAAGGCATTTACAGAGGCTACATGTTTCGACTATAAATAGTCATCTTCAGGCCTATTTTTGTCATTTAAGTCACAAGATTCTATGCATACTCTGGGATCCCATTGTGTTTACATCCATGGAATACATAAAATTTAATCTTTTGTCTCAAAGGGTTTGATGTGCAAATTGTGTTTACAACAGTGGGATACATAAAATTGGATCATATGTCTCGTAAAATGTGTTATACAAATTGTGTAATAAAAAGTTAAAATATATAAAATTCCAATTAGTATGTATATGATTGTTGGCATGTTCTCACTTTTTAGACTCTGCATCATCAGAATTATGAAAACTTTTCCACAGTTAACACATTTACACAGAATCAATGAGATAAAAAAAAAGACAAACAGCTAATAGCATAGGAAAGTGTTCTGTATACATGCACACTATGGTATTAATAACAACAAACAGCCTATCTGCAACAATATTTATGGAACTTTGACTCAGCAACAACCAAATAAATAACAACTTTACTAGTTAACCAACTCCATGTTGCAGGGTCCTTGACAAGCTAATACTTCTACCAGCTGTTCAACAAATTCCCCATATTTTATGAAACTTGGAGGTTCACCATTCTTTTCCTAACAGCCCACCAATTGTCCTTTCCTCAGTCAGAAAAATCCAGTCTATAGCATCCCATCATTCTTATCTAATATCTATTTTTAATATGATCCTCCCATTCATGCCTATGCCTTACATGTGGTCTCTTTTTTTTTTGGGATTGGCCACCATAACCCTGAAGGCATTTCTAGTCTCCTACATACATGCCACAAGCCCCACCAGTATGCCTATTTGAGGAGGGGGGAGAGGCAAATGCCCCACCAGTATTTTTTCTACCTAAGAAGAGTCTTTTTGGCTAAAAAGTTGAAGAGGAGCAAATAAAAAAAAAATCAGTGACCATGGGGAGGGTGTGTGTATATTAAGGACTGATTCAAACGAATCTTCCCCCACTTTCTAACTTGACTGCTTTGTAAATAAAAGTTCTGAATACCATGGTTGATACCCCCCTCCACCCGTTCTTAGCCAAGTTACACCTATGGTACCGCCCATTTAATTCTCCTTGATTTGGTTATCCAAATATTGTTTGGGGAGAAAGGCAAACCATGAAGCACCTCATTAAGCATTCTCTTTAGCATTCTGCTGTTACTTTCCTCACAGGCCCAAACATCTTCCTTAGGACCCTGTTTTTGATCACCCTCAGGCTATATGAAACTTAACTGCAATAATGAAATAAGAATCACAGTTTATCATGACAAAGGATACTGTCTTACACCAGGCAGTGTCAGTGCTTGGGGCATTTGAACTTACAGTGACATTAGGGTTCACAGCAAGAAACAGCACGGCATTTTCATCCAACGTTCGGAATTTGAGAGAGACACTGAAGGTGTATTTGTTGTAAGTACCAGAGCTGGGGCGATGCAGTACTGCATAGCCTTCACCATTGAATTGGAATGTCAACTCATCTCTTGTCTGCTCTCCGCTGCAACAAGACATACCAAGTTACAATAAAAATGATGCTCTGTGTTCATTACTTTTAACACCAATAAACAAAATAGAACATAAAATTCTACATGTACTTCTTTAAGATAAATCTGATTTCTGTATATCTTGAGAAGACTCAAACTTTGATTTTGATATCTATCCTTACAGTACCACATTTCAAGATATAACATCATAGTCATCTCAGACAAACATGGTGGAAATGTAAATTACAATTCAACAAACTGCTGAGAATTATCAACAATTCCACAAAAAATTTAACAGAACACAAGAGTGTCTCTTAAATTATCTGATGACAAAAGGGAAGTAATTATAGTTGACAAAGTAAACCATTTGAAATATTGTGTCAGACTGACTTCTAAAGAGATATCAATTAGTTCTAAAGAATTTAAAAAACAAGCCTGAAAAGTGAATCACATTCAGTTATCAGCGTATATCGTAATATCATCAGGCATAATTAATAAAATTTATTTACCAGTAGTTGCTTTGATTTACCAAAATCAAAATGGTTATACTTTACATGGCTACTATTTGCAATGTTTACACTCCATGTGCCTCAGTTACATAAACTGATAAATTATCTCTTTCAAGCAGCACTGTCAATTTTACAAGTTGCAAAATCATGACACCAAGTAAAATATTCATTCTCATGGTATATGTACCAAGTTTGATAGACGAAAATTACTTTGGCAGCTTCAACAAACAACATTAAATGCACTGTATAGGAATAGATTCTGATCTTATGGGTTATGACATAGATGGTTAACAGCACATAAGAAGAACCTGGCATTTGCATCTCATTTCGACCCAGATGATAAAGGCAGCATGTTTCTCCAAAACAATGAATACCTACAAGTCCACATGATTTCATAATCTATAAGAGCACAATTTAAAATTTTCACCATCATGAGAACCTAGAATCTCTAACTGTAATGTTTTTCACATTCAAATATGTTCCCAATTCACATACGACTATTCAGATATACATATGGTCATTAAGAGCTCCAAAAACATTAACAAGTGCTGACCTCTGTATACAGGCAGCACAACCAGCAGCACTCTGTGATGCAAAGTTCCACAGTCCAATTGTGTGTCCATCTATGACCACCCTATGCAAACATCCTGCAAGTCCCGTACTGTTTGTCTTCACGAGTGGCGGTGGGCCAGGTGTTGAGAGTGGGGGTAATCCTCCTACCCACAGCACATCGCCAGGTCCCACATCCAATCTGCCAAAACCTGATGTGGAAGAATTTGTTACTGGAGTACCACTTTCAAGAGGAGAGCCCTCTGGAATGACATGTGGTCTCACTGAAAGCTTTGCTATGTTGCGCCTCCTGCAAGGGAATACATTGATTTAAATTTGGTTCATTGTTAGGTTATGAAATAAAACTGTTTCAGTGGAAAAAGTTATCCCCTGCCAAATGAAGAGACAAGATAATTACAAATTGTGAGTAGGAAGGGATTGGGTTGAGTGGCAGACATGTACCATCCAAGTACCCATCTCAAGGGTTACAACTTTGACGCTGCAAAAGTAAGTAGTTATTAACTAATGGTTTAATTAAGTATGTTTTACAAACTGCATTGTTTATGTGGTGCCTAGTGGTAGGATGATTATTAAGTGGTGACTTCTGAAAGGAAGTGTCCATGACCTTTTTTTTTTTTATCTCACTACCCCAGTATTTGCCTGTACAAACTGCAGAAAGCAATGAAAACCCTTAATCAGAGGGACCAACAACCACACAAACATTCAAAAATATAAATTGAAGTAAATATATTATGTGGAGTTCACAGATACAGAAAAACTCGACCCATGTTTCACCACGACCTGCTAGGCTAACTGATCTGTACCTGCCATTTAAACTACAGATATAGATATACATTTATGTTTATCTTATTCTTTAACTACATATTTCGTTTTTGTGTCTGTAGTTTAGATCTTGTTTCGTACAAAACATGCTGCATGAATGTACCAATCTTTATCTGTTATGCAGTAGTATAGTAAATAATTTTTTGTCCACTAAAAACTGCATCCTTTTAGTTGGTGTTTTTATGTTATTATTTGTTACATTAAAATGACTTACGTTAAATCCTCAATCATCATACTAGACTAGTAACTAAAATTGTTGAACACTTTTATACTTATCTCAGTAATTAACCAACTTGATGCACAAAATTTTTGTTTTACAATAAGTTTTATTTCATGCCTCTACATGTTTCGAGCACACAAGCCTCATGTAGAGGCATGAAATAAACTTATTCTAAAACAAAAATTTTGTGCATCAAGTTGGTTAATTACTGAGATAAATATACTGAGATGCACGGTCAGCAAAACGTCAAAACTTTTATACTGTTTTCACTTCTTGACTCCTTAAGCGATTTTTTTTTCTCGCATGTACAGTAATGACTGTTTCCATAACCATATGGATTTTTTAATCCTGTAAGGATTCACGGAATGAGAATGAATGACATAAGTGCAAAAGTTGCTTCTGTGCACAGTATGAAACTACATGGGGGAGTGGAGATATTTCCCACTCATTCTTAACATACAGTCACTTTACTCCTGTGACAAATTCTCACTATACCTATTGAACAGGAAGCTGATTGGACCCAAGAGCAATGTGCTGTATTTGGTGTCGTTAGGTGCATTTACATAATTGTAAAAAGCACATCACCCTTTTCAGGTCCACCTGTAACATGACAGCCACCACCAGACAGATTTCTGTGAAATCTGATATTGGGGACTTCTATGAAAATTTGTCAAGAAAATCCAAATTTGGTTGAAATTGTGAAAAACTATCAGGTACTGTACATAAATACTTAGCACTTTCACTGTTGCTGGAGATAACAAATCACTATAAAAGCCCCCTTTGAAATGGTATCAGGTTATAAAGACAGCTGAGAAGGTATAACATTACATGAACATGCCACAATATTACATTACACATATACTGCACATCTGGTTTAAAAGTAATCACAGTAAATTTTAATGTTCACTTCTGTGTCTGTGATGAAACAAAATTTTTACACAAAACTTCTGTACATGACAATGAAATGATGATTCACTACCTGCCTATATAATACACTGCTTTTTCCCAAGCGGCTATTCTTCTTGGACTGCTTAACCCTGAATAAAATGCACTATGATCCTCTGAAATGTCAAGAACTTCTAGTCCAATGAAACATCATCACATTCCTAAAGACTCAAAACTTTGTCTTTAGTTTTATGTTACTGGCATACCACCAGCTGTACTTCCATGTACCGTTGTCTTGTACAGTTTATGAGTGAATCACAAAAATAAGAAACCATATATTACAAACAATGTTCTTCAGTGTAAAATCCATAGCAAAATATTAGAGTGTTACAAGCATGAGTGGGTTACCTTCGGCTTTAAGCATACTGACAAAAGTTCTTTTGGCATTACATTGTTTTTTGCTTTAAGGTGCAATGAGGCAAACAAAATTCTCACTATCAAAGTGGTAAGACTTGTCAGTGTTCTCCAACATGACTGAATAATGAGTAAAGAGAGCTTCATAGACATTACTGCTTCCTCTTTAAGTAAATGTCTACATATATTCAAGATATTCAAGATTCAGAAACTAACCTGTCTATCTGAATATTATACCAATTTCTTTCCTCTGTTGACTTCCCAGGCTCCAGTTTAAGAGGGTGTTGCACTTCTCCTGTGCCACCCCCAACATCCCATACAAAGCGAACATGTTGAGCCACCACTTCAACTGCCATGAAGTCACTCTGTATAAATGGAAAACAAAACACAGATCATATACATTATTTAGAACATTTAGCAGGTATAATGGAATATATATACATATAAAACAGTCCATTTTTGTACTAGAAGACTTTTTTTTTGGGGTGAAAAAGGGCGTAGTAACTGTGCATATGCAAAAAACTTGGTGTATATTTATTGCATATTTTCCACATAAATTATCATAAACCATCACCACCATTGTTAATGGTATGCAAAATCTGATGTGTTCACAGCAGTGAAGGTGCATATTGTGGCTTTTTGGTATGTACCCCCGTTAGAATACAGCAATGTTGCCAACATTTAAGGTTATGTGAGATTGAGGTTTCCACAACAGTTGAAGACTCAGGTCTTTGGGATATTACACTATGTCACTGGGTTCATATCCCTTTGAAATGTCAGGAATCATCACACCAGCAACACAGCACCACATCACAGAAGACTAGTATTCCCAGTGAAGTTTATGTCTGCAAAACAAATGAAATTTATAATTTATGAGGCTGTTCTTACACTCACAGGGTCCATGTGCATCATACCATGGAGACATATGGACAGGTGATGATAACACCTCAACTCATTCTTAACTTCACCACTAGATGGAACAGAGTGGTCAGCTTCAGGCCTTAGCCTCTTTACCTCAAGGAAAGAGGCCCAAATACCCATTCAATATTAGGTTGGGTGGGCCTTACAGTTTTGCACTACATGCTACACAATGACACAATGGACACCATGCTAAACACTTACAGAGGTGCTGCTGGGAAGGTACAAGATTAATGTATCTTTCTGCTTTGCTCCACTGTCTAGTGCATAGTCAATGTCAAGTGTAGTTGTAGTGCTGGGCTCCAGACTGCTTGGACGGAATGATCGTACACAGCTGTCACTGACATTCAGGTGACTTGTTATAGACAAATGTATCTGCAACAGAAATTATGAACACTTCCTTATCATAATAACACAGGATATTTAAAAGCAACTTTTACATCTATACACTGCCAATATGGCTGTCAAAAGTTTTGTCACGTAAATGTCACTAGCCTCAGTGTAATGTTTATGTATAGACAAAATCACTTATAAGATTTCTTAAAGAACACACAACAGGTCTTTGCATTTTATGGGAAGTTATGTCTGGAAAGTCAACACCAATCACAATCCACTTACAATTTCACAGCCTACAGAAACGACAATTATTTTGAGAAAAACAGTAGCCTTGAGGACCTACATGCAGATGAAGGATTTACATGCTGTAATTCAATCACAACTATTTACTGTCTTCTTTTATATGTCTACAATGTTCCCAAAGTATTATGATGGTCCTTGTAAATACTGTTATAAACGTGTTCAGTACGTACCCCATTTGCAGCATGCCGTGCTTGAGTAATTTTATTGCGCAGTTCCTCTAAACGTGCTGCCATTGTATCATTCCACTGCTGGAATTTACGATTTCTTTCAACAGCATCTTTTGAGAGTCTAGAGAACAGAGCCTCAGACTGCTGAACATTTTCCTGTGATGCCATGACTGCAACAGTTGCATCAATGTTATCCCTGTACAGTCCACGGTTCTGGGTTTTACAGTGTGTTTAATGGTGACAATCAGGGAATTTAAACAAGCTATAATGATAATGTTTACTCTCCTAAGATAAAAACCAACTTACAAATATGTTGTGTTTGACCCACTGTATGTTAATTTTTAACTTAGTGTCTGAAACACAACAGGGATAAACCACTTTAAAATAATTACAGCTAGTCGAGTGTGTATCTACCAATTTACTTTCCTACTGCTGTGAACATCATCACATAAAAGAAAAACAATGGTCTTTCCATATCAAAGATATGGAGTTTCATACTTAACCAGATACACAGCTGGCTTTGGTATATGAATTCCTCAGCACTCACATGTGATAGAATAAAACATCTGTTACCATTATTTGGACTGGTCTGTAGCCCAATGAAACTGTAGGCACACGCAATGGTCACCATTCTTCTACTTATGACCTTCTGTGCTTTTAGAAATGGCATCTGGCAGTTTCTTTTAGGATGAAATTGAAGAGTCCATTTAGAGGAATCTGAGTTCACTGCACCAGTCACATCTGTATGTTAATTTTTTTGGTCGCAGATTGGGAATCTTTGCCTCTATGGTAAAGTTGTCCCTGTGCATATCATGCAGGCATAGAGGAGTGGAAGTCTCATAACCCAGCTGCTAATCACCTGGAGAAACAGCCCCACCCACTCAATACAAGGCTGGGTCAGCCCCAGACCTTGTCTGGTTATTTTGGAGAAAAGCAAAATCTTGCTCTGCTGGGAATCAAACCCTAATTTTTCTAGCCCATAACCTAGTTACTATCCTGACTGCAGTACCACATTTTCGTTGTTATACTGTGCATGTTGTGAAGCCACTTAATTATTTTACCAGCCACTGCACATATATACATTTATAAAATTTACACATTAAAAACGCTCTGACATGTTTCGGTCCTAGGACCATCATCAGGGAGCTATACTGTCCTTGCTAAAGTTACTATTAAAAGTCATATTAATTTCACTATTCCAGTTGGGTACTGTGGCAACATGCCGTGTTGTGTTGTGTTGTGTTGCGAAGAGTGCCCTGTTATGGATGTGCGTTCTGTGTTTCATGGCGTGATACTGTATCACGCCATGAAACACAGAACGCACATCTGTAACAGGGCACTCTTCGCAACACAACACAACACAACACGGCATGTTGCCACAGTACCCAACTGGAATAGTGAAATTAATATGACTTTTAATAGTAACTTTAGCAAGGACAATATAGCTCCCTGATGATGGTCCTAGGACCGAAACATGTCGGAGCGTTTTTAATGTTTTAATGTGTAAATTTTATAAATTTATATAAATGCAGTGGTTGGTAAAGTAATTAAGTGACAGTACCACAGTTATCCCAGCTCTAAACCAAACAAATCTGAGAATGTGAAGAACACAAGCCTCATCACACCCTTCCACATTAAGCTTAAGATCCCCCCTGCCACTCCTCACTGATCACTCTACCGATGGAGGTAACAGGTTCTGCCCTATGTTTATACTAGATCAAAAATGGATTGTACACTGCTGCCTATATGAGGAGAGGAGATGAAAAGTAGCACGGCCCATACGTGGAGGCAATGAAAATAGTACATAACTCTGTAAATAATTCCCTTTTCTGGTTCCTGTGTGTTACTTCTCAAGAGAACATTGTTATGGTAAAGTGTACCAAAAACACACACAGGAATTATGAATTATTATTAACTATTAACAGGAAGTAATTTTGTAAGAGTGACTGTCATTTATCTCTAAAATGAACAGTCATCTAAAGAAGATGTATTAAGAAGCTTACTCTGATTTATAACATCATTCACTGGGAAGTTGGAGCGCAGCTTCTCTAGATGAGGGCGCAGTACATTCTGTACATTACTTCTGATCGTTTCAGCTTTGATAAGAACTTCATCCATAGAATCACTTATGTTCTGTGTCTTCTGAAGGACATTGTGTATGGCTGACTGTGCTGAAATTGTTAATAAATTACTGGCATTATGTCTGTAACTTTCATGGCTGCTGCTACCAAGTAATTCTCTTGAGAGGGGTTAATCATACCATTTCAGCTGAATCCAAAAGATACTACAAACTAGTTGATCCCTCTTAAACTGCTCCTCCTGTGTACTTCAAAATATGACTTATTCCACAACCTACTGTCACTTTGACTAAATTTTAAAACCACACCATGTACTTAGGTATGTATATATGTATGAAACGTTTTAAAAAAGGTCAGCAGAACTTCAGTAGCACGAGTCTGAGGAATGAGAATTAAAACCAACACTCACAAGAAAATCAAATAAAGAATAACTATCTCACAGCATTAAAACTGGAATCATACAAATTGAACATTAAATTAAAGACCTGATGAAAACTGCCTGCTAGCAGGATCCCGCTAGCGGGCAGTCAGCAAAACATGTATGACATTTACCTATTGCTGTGTATACAGTACTAGACTCATGATGATGGACAGAAAACCTGTCTGAAACATGTAGAGTTCTATTCCAAAAATAAATCTGAGAAATTAGTGCAATTCGTTTGTTTTACTATAAGAATATCACAATGCATGGTCCTCTGAATGTCAAATTAAAAAAAAAAAAGCTGAATCACGTGCATAGCAATGGATATACAAGGTACAATCCATATATGTTACTGTGTGTCCAAGTGAGTTTATATGCATAGTAAACATTAAAAGTTTGTGTTTTGTCACTTGCCCATTGACAACAACAAATATGTATCAAATTTTGTGAGAATTCTGGAAAGCAAATAACTAAAATAAGTTCCATATAGTTCATGGGTCTAATGCATATATTTAATGAAAATTCTACCACATGAGAGACATTGCAAGCCTTACCCTCTCTGTTATCCAGTTTCTGCAACTGACGAGATATATCATTGTCAGCTTTTGCAGCTTCAGTTAACATGTTTCTAACATTCTTCACTTTCTCTTTCTGTTTCTCCAAATTCAACTTCAACTCTTCTATACGGTCTGCTTTCAGTTTTGCATGATTTAACAGTCTTGTTGAATTTGCCAGTATTATACTTGCCTGATCTACCAGTGAGTCCTGGTCTGCACCAGGATGAGCCTGGAAACAGAAATAGATTTGCAGAAACCAGTAACAGTGAAATTCCTGTGACCCCACAAACCTTCAGGTTCCACAAAATGAGGAGAATTTCTCAACCAGGTGAGGAAGTATCAGCTTCTCAAGGATGTTCATTAGCAAAATGTATGCAAGTTTAAAAACACATTCCTTTGGGAGAAATATAAGGATTGTTTATACTATGATATGACTGCTGTGTCTGACAATATGATCCATGGGACCTTACAATTTTATGCAACTGTTATACATTTTAACATAAGTTTTTATGATGTATATTGTAAGAGATCTCAATCCCATATGCAGGTATAAGTTTTCTTTGTATGGCTCCTGATAATGAATAAGTCTGGTGATGGCTTAATTGTAAAGATGAAACTAATAACATGAAGATTTGTAAATTTGTTGTGCATGATGGCAGTTTGAATATGTATATATTTACACACACACACACACACA
>Ga0131853_10023550_pt1 | contig 11117 bp, 8 predicted proteins | sample TergutLab28metaG_FD_92764 | JGI IMG/M metagenome (GOLD analysis project Ga0131853, IMG submission 92764) | Labiotermes labralis P1 segment gut microbial communities from Petit-Saut dam, French Guiana - Lab288 P1 (version 2) (version 2) | ecosystem: Host-associated > Arthropoda: Insects >...
GTTGTTTAAAAAAGTGGGGGGGGGTGGGTTTGCTCTTCATGTTTTTTTTGAAAAATATTTACAAATTCTTGGGGTGGGCCCCCCCCCCCCCCCAACACCCAAAGATAAATTCTTGTTGCGCACAAGTCTGGTATGTGTCAGCTTGGTCAGAGTATTCATGTCGTCTGTTCCGTGGGGCGTCTTGGTTCTGAGTAAGACCGAAGAATGGTAATCGCTTGTGTTAGTGCGTTATTACAATGCTTCGTCTGTTATGAGCAGATTGGATCGATGTCTCTCTGAGGGAAGGAACCATGAAACACTTACAATTTCCTCCCCTACGTTCTGTAGAATCACCAAGGAGAGTGATTTATAGTTATTCGTCACACGTTCTTTTGGTGTGTGAGAATTGTCTGTTACACGTAAAAACTGGAAGGTATTGTTTATTACGGATGTGCGTCATAAATCGTTGTCAGTTCTTTGTTCATAAGAATGAAAACACACTGAATTTTGTGGGCACCAATTTCGTACCCTTTGTACAGTCCTTCCCAAACTGTGGTTCCCGAATCACGGTTGTACTAGAAATGCGCGAATGCAAGTGTTGTTCGTGGTTGTGAACACGGCACTTCAATCGCCCCACGTCTTGTTGATTTGTGATGGTTCTGCTTGCTCTGAACGAGTTAAGATCTAAGATTTTTACATACGTTTAAATTGTCTGATATTGATTTTTAATCCTTTTATAAATTGATGTCTGATATAGCTGCCCGTATAACGTATATCTTACAATGCTTGTAGCCTTGGGACGATGTAGGTTGATGTATAATTGAACTTATTTAATTAAATGTATATTTGTACTGATATATTTTTGTAATTCTATTTGCGACTTTTAATTTTATGTTGTTGCAGATTTTATGACTACTAATTTACGCCTGGTATTTTCCGACCTTACATGTATATCAGCTTCACCTGCAACTTTGATAGCATTTACTTGGTTTCTTCGACCCACGGTACACACATTTTAAGATATTTACTTTATGCAGGCAGCTACATCAGCCATCAACTTATGAAATAACTATTCAACAATTTTATTGTATATAACAACTTGGGACCGTAACTTGCATATGTTACAGTTCATTTTATCTTTTTTAATTTTCATGTGCAGTCTGATGATGGCTTCGTTTACAAGTCGAAACGTGTGGCTGATTATTCGAATAATATATAATTGGGCGGAAGTGTATTGGTCTCTTACTGTAATCATATGCAAAGCAGAATTAATTACATGAAAAGCATTTTTCATTGCATAGTCCATGTACAAGTAACTCCTAGCTCCATGAGCAATATCTGTACCTTTTCAGCGTTACTGTTTTCTTTACTGCTTTCACCTCATTCTTTTTTCATATATATCTCTTCCCCACAGACGGATTCGTTTGAAACGCGGATTGAAGACCATGTTTTGAAAACAGAGGTGTTGTGACTAGAGACAGACGTGGCAACATGGGATTCCATAACACGGGCCCCAAATTTTTTATTCTTATCTGAAGTGGGTTCCTTAGTAGACCCTTTTCCCTTCTCTCCCTTTCTGTTCTCCTTTCCCCCTCACCCTCCCTTTCACTCTTCCTGTGGATGACCTATCTTTGAAGTACCCCTCGCAGCCAACTGGTATAGGCCTGCAGGTTATCTAGATTGTCTGCTGCTGCTTAGTGACGGGGATACAGCCGGCTGTGCTCATTTTCGGTACAGGAAACTCTACACTGAATTTGCATTTCGTGCCAGTGCATGTCCTTTAAACGGAGTACACGATATGCTCTGAATGTTTTTTGTAAGGTAGGTATACTGCATTTGACCTGTAAGGTTACACGTAGTACGTAGAGGCGTTCTTCGCAAATTTGTATGAGTTCTGTGTGTTATGGTATAACCGAAGAGGAGAAGATCGGCATTAACTCTTTATAACCGTGGTCGGCAGCATTGGTTTTTCGTTTGGTCAAATCCCGGTCCGTACGCTATTTTTCTTCTTTACAAAAATCTCACGAGAACAACGCGTTATCTTCGTGCGTGCGTCCTCGTATGGTGGTGTGTCCCAGTTTCAGCGTTTGAGCCAGCCGACGGGACTTGGTAGGTACGTTACGACCTTAGAGGCCACCCCAGCACCTCACCTTGTACTTACGACAGTAACATGGCGAAAGCACGAACTTTTGAGTCGGGGGAGCGATGCTAGCTCAACTTGTTTTGTTGTCGTGCAGTGATGTGAAGATGGTAAGGAATTACGCATGTTATGTCAAGCAAATGCTTTTGTATAATGTAAAATAACATGGCAGCCGTGTGTTTAACTTTTTTTTAGCTGTCGGTCTGGCTACGATAACTGATGAGTCATTGGCTTTATGTGCGTGGCATTTGTTACGAAGATTGATCATACACTTACCTATGCATGTAGGCCTATGGATTTTTAGCAAGTCAACAGATACACACATGGAGCCGATGTGAAAGTTGGACGCATATCAAACAAATTCACATACAGAACTAACCACCTAGTTGTATCTAGTGCTGGGGAGTAAGAATACGTGGAGCCATGCCTTCGCATATGCCGTTGTTGCCTGCACAGGGACAACTTCGAGGTCGTAGCTCTTCTGGCATGTTACACCCTCCCATAAGGGCGGTCACAATTTCATTGCGGCCGAAGCCTCAAATCACTTGGGGACAACTTTACTTTAACTCTTTATTTTTGGTACTTAATTAATGAGGAAATTCTTCGAGAGCTTGATTCTTGAACTAGTGAGTTTATTTAATGTGGCGTTAGTACCAGTTTGCAATGGACAAGCGTGTACAGTGTACAGTGTCGGTTGTATTTATGTGTGTACTTTGAAGACGCTTGGCAACTGCCACCTTATCCCTTGAAAGGAAGGAAGGGGATGGGCGACCTTCCGTTGTCAATAGCTGACATGCCACTCTCAGGCCTTTCTTTTTTTTCTTTTTTCTTTTTTGTAAGCATCTTTATTGTTGAGAATTCAAAGCTTTTACAACAGCTCATTGAGCATGGAGTAAGAATATTGAATTGTCTTTTCCTTGTGCTCCCTCTTTATGCCAGAATCAATAGTTTTATAAAGCAGGCCTTGGTATTTGTGGTAGACGGATATTTCTGTTCGTGTATTCTTCATGCCCAGCAAGGTTTACATCAGCACAATGTGTGACAGCTGTATGCTCCCTGAATGCACAAAATCGTTTCTGCTTTATCCTTCCTGGACAGCGAGGTTTATTGGAATAAGGTAACAGTGTTACATTTCTGTAGGTTCGTAATATACCGAAATATGGTATGTGGAAAGGAAATATTTGGTCCCAAGAGATAGGAAGTAATAAATGGGATGGAGAAAAATGGTTAAAGAGGAGCTCTATAATTATAAGTTGATGTCACCGGTTGTTAGATTGATCAAATGGCCAAGCGTACAGTACGCAGTGGGAGACGAAGAAGGCCATCCAGATTGGTAGTTACAAGCAAGGTGTCACGTCCCAGTAGATTTTGGTGGAAAAACGTTCTGGCCACTTGGGAGACATGCTCAAATGAAAGAATATTAAAACGGAATGTAAGTAGGATAAGAAGCTATTGACTGGTTTAAGTGGCTTTTGTGAACACGGCAATGAACTTTCGAGGTACATAGTCGGGGAACTTCTAGACCACCTATCCAACTGTCAGATTCACATGTAGGACTGTCTAACATGGCGTGACGTATTTGAATATTGTTACACATGGTTTCTCACCCTTCAGCACGAGGGGACGTACTAAAATGTTAAATATGTCACGGTACGTCAGGTTATGTAGTATTATTATCATTTTATGTGCTGTGTATGTGGTGTGTGTGTATGCTTTCATGAACTGCTGTAAGATTTGATATTTTCACTGCAGATTAGTACCGATGTTTCTGAGTAACCTTCACGATAGAAGAGTTCCGGAAGACAGTTGCACCAGTTTTAACCGATACGTCGGCACTTAAGTATCAGAGCACACGGCGCCATATAGAGGGCAGTTGTCCTTTTGTTACTGTTGATGTTCTCGTGTGCTTGCTTATGTTTAATTTTCGTAACTGGATCTGATACACGCGGTCGGGCCGTCAGCTCCTGTCGTGCGTCCCTTTCACTGATCTTATTCAAGCTGTGGAATGTGGCTCGGCATGTTGTCCCGTAATGTTTTATTTCAGATGCTCTCCGTCAGGCCCTGCGGCTCACCCATCCTCCTGTGCAATCGGTACAGGGTCGGTCATTCACTGGGTTAAAGCGGCTGGGGCGTGGGGTTAACCAAACACCCGTCTGGCATCGAGGTTAAAGAAAGTACTGAGTTAATTCCCCCGTTTGCCTTCATCGCAGATTATAGGGTGAACTTTACCTTCTACCTTTTTTGACAGGGGTCTGAAGGATCAGAAATGCTGTGTGTCCCAGAAGTAGCGTGCAACATCCGTACACTTACAGGCTCACACGGCGAGTTGTTCTTATATATTTTTTTATATTTATTTATTTACTGCAATTGGGTTGTTACCCGGTGGCAGTGGTGATTTTACATGTAAACAAAACATGAAATTGGTTACTACTAGATTTAAGTCGGGAGGGCTACATGAGAAGCATGTAGTGGCAACTTGGAATCTTGGGAACTATCTCAGCATTTGCTGTTCTATTAAACAAAAGTCCATTGTTGCCTTAGGCCCACATTTACTGTTGACTGGGTTTCCTCTAGTAGATTTCTTTGTGGCATAAATGTATCACTACTCTATATCAGTGTCGAATTAGACTCGTAAAGATGGCACTTAGGAAATACCGGACCTTTTTCAAGTTAGATAACACTGTCCCAGCTCATGTTTCATTTGGTGACATTACTTGATGGCAAATAGTCATGGTGCTGTCTGTTTCCAAGAAAGACGAGCTATGTTGAGATTTGGACTGTCCAAAAGAAACGTAAAGTTGTTACGTTTTCATAGTGAAGAGGTTTAGGTTTCCGTACTTCTCGGATGTGACACCGCGACCCGGGGTAATTGGGTCCCGACTGTCAAAACAAAGCAGTAGTCTTGAAACGTCGGGAACCGACTACCCGGTGACGGGTTGTCATATACCAGAATAACGGAAACCAACAAGTTGTCTCTGTGTTGCAGAATGAATGCATGGGGCAGAGGTGTGGGGGTTTGTAGCTCTACGCATTCGTAACCTCCGCAGATAGATATTAACTTCAAGCTTCGGCCCTTTTTGCCGTTACCATGAAAAGAGAATATGAGGCGGGATGGGCCCTGGAGCCTGTCTGGACTGTAGAGGAGAGGGATCTCGTGCCTGTTGGAAATTGACTCGCGATGCGTCATGGCCCAGGCCGTATCCTAGCCTCTCTTCCGCAAACGGTAACACAGGAAAGCTATTTTACTTTCCAAAGTAAATGCTCGAATTCCCAGGCAGACTTGCTTTTCAGTTCGTCACAAATCGTTTGTGGTTGACAGGTTTACTGGAAAGGATAGTCGTAAATGTTTATAGGACCGAAGTAATAGTTCAGATAATAAAGGAAGGTCATGTTAGCGATTCCCACACCTGTTTCTCCGGACAGTTGAATTGGGGCGTGTGTTGTGTCATAAAATACGGGTTCGTAAATTTCGAAAAGAAACCAGAGAAATAAAACTGACAAAATTGTTTGACTTTTTCATTTCCATTGTCTGTAAAGGAAGATGTTTGCAGTTGAATTGGGGGTTCTTTAGTTTTTCAGTGGTATCCTTGAAGGAACCCATCTGTTAGGTGTGTCAGACCGTGTACATACTTGCTTTGTTTGGAGAAAAAGAAATCTAGAGGAGAGTGGAGCGAAAGTTACTCCTTCAAATTGTATATCTTCTTGCAGATTGCAGACTTGTTGATATGCGAGGCCATTGTACTTCTGTAAATAAGTACCAACGTTCCAGAAGGGTGTGAAGGTTAGAAAATATTTCCACCCTAACCTTGTACTCTTGACGATGGAAGTAGCCAGCCGATTCGTCCCAAAAGTTGGTATCTCCCCACCAGACTTCACAGAGTAACATTTCGGAAGACCGTAGTATTAATATGCAGCGCTGTTAGAAGTTGAACTTATATAGCACTTCTTTTTTAATTTGCGAAAACGGCTTGTGGCCATACTTGAATTTATGGGATTCGATTGCGTGTTTATAGAAAGAATCAGTCAATAAGTCTTACTTAAAACCGATAAGGTAGAGACATTAATGTGTGTGTTTTGCCGTTAATGTTTTATGCATTTCATTTCACAGACTATCTGGGTATTTCATATGTTACCTGTAAGTTTTGGTTAAAGTACATCATCAGTATTCCATATGCCCCGTAGACTACGTCTTGTGTTTCCAACCTGCAGGTTGCCCCCGTGTTGTATCATGCCTCCACATTTGTAAAGTCATGTATACACTATAAAATTACACAATAATTTAGACGGTTAGGTGTGCCACTTGCTGTTATTTTTCCACGTGCATCCTGCGAACTAGCCCACAGTAACGGGTGTTGCGCACTTTCCCATAAGAAGTTTGGACGTCCGTGGACTACGTAATCCGTAGAATAAGTAATAGAACATGGATAGTCGTCACATTAAATATTTTAATTAAAGGTTCAGCTGCGCTCTGGAACGCCCAGATTTTCCTTGAAATACCTGAATTGCAAGTTGTGACGGTAATGTTTGTTGGTCCCTGTGTGCATACACACATTGCACAGACGCAGACGCGTAGAGGGCTGAACAACTCTCTCGTTTGTTCATCTGCGACAAATTAGAAGTCAAAGCCAACCGGGGGGATTTTGAATTTATAAATAAACGTTAATAGAAAACGTAACTCCATTTTTTTATTTCCACTTACAAGAGCAGCAGTAATTTTTGACGGCGATTGCTGTATAGACGTTGAGGCATATGTTCCATATGTTGTGTGGTATGTGGCGGTAAGTAGACTTAAGCGGAACAGTTACGATTTATTTTGTGAATGAATGTCATTACGAATATATTTTTAAGATACTTGTTTTTAGGGATGAGATACCATGTATTTTGGTACGTAGGTAGCAGCGTTTTGGGGGACCTGTTTGTCTCTACGTCCCACAAAATGGAAGCAGCAGGCAGCTTTGATACGTTGGTGCCTATGTTCGAGACTGCGTAGTCTCGCATCTAAGCCTGATACGAGCAGCCCTGAGATTTAAAAGTCTCAAGTTTGTAATTGTTATGTCCTTAACTAATGGAACGTTGCGTAATTTAAAAATTGCACGGCGACCGAATTCAATAAAATATTCTCGGGCTAGCAGCCGCCATCAGGTTCGAGGACCATCTCTGCTCTCGTCATCAGGGAACAATGTCCATTCCTGTATGTACTTATTGGTCCTATGCGATAAATACGTACACACAAACGGGAGTAAAATAAACTGCCGGGAGTGTTTGGCTACATGACAGTACGCAATGGCCAAGTTTTAAGAAGCGAACAGTGTGGATCTTTTATTGACGGCCCCGTAGAAGCAGAAGAAAGTGATGAATATAAATCTGGCCCAGATACCGAACGCAAATCTGCAGCTGCTCTGTCGTCATGATAACAATAGGCATCTCTCAGTTGTTATTTCCAGAGAATTGTAGGTAAGTGCGTGGATTTGTCGTTAGCTGTTTTTGCCATAATGCACTGGATGCACCCAAATCAATACGTCTTATGCAGTCACGTGCCCAACATTTACGTGTCCTCATAAGCTTCAGTAACCCTAAATGAGAATTTTTGCAATACACCCTTGCTGTACATGTCATTCTGTTTTTTCCCCAACCCCTGCAATTGACGGTACATCAGAGCAAACTCCTCCGATACTTAGCTCGTAGTTCCGATACTGACGTGTATAATTTTTTACTTACGGCATATCGTCCCTGAATACTGACGCTAGGCGATTTTTTATTTTGTAATTATTGCAGTAGAGGTACTCGGTCATCATGAACCAGTTTAAGATTCAGTACACAGTATTTCATACGTCGAGATGCCTTTCATGAAAGCTTTGTAATTGAGTTAAGTACGTTATTACCAATGTTGTGCGTTTGTCTGTGTCTGTTCAGTTGCAACTTGGCGCTGTACATCCCAGGAAGGTTCGAAATGGTCTTTTGAAGCAGGCTGTATTGTTTGACTCACGTGTGGTACCGTGTCTAGCCTAGGGCGTACGGTTAAAGCACTCATGCTTGCTAACGGTCAGGAAAGAGACAGGCTTATGAAACACGTACAATGAAATGTATCCGCAGCATGTCAGTTTTTGCCGGTTTACTGAGTGCGAAGCGCCAGTTTATATTTTTAATTGCTGATCTTACGACTCCGACAGTGTCTAAGTACATAGCATTTTGCAGGATGATGGGTTCGTAGTTGGAGAATTGGATAGGATTTGAAGGGAAGCTGTCACGGTGTAATTGAGGTACATTCCCGGCATTTGTCTGCAGGGGCTAAGGAAGACCACGAGAGACCTCACCCTCACGATAATCGATGCCCTGCCTTCATGTGAAATTGTATTTTTACCCTTGGGAAGGTAATGTTTGGAGGGTATTTGAGAGGACGGGGCCTGCTTTGACGTAAGAGTTACGGCCAAAAAGGTTGTCCCTTTGCACACCGTGAAGGCATGTGGGTGGAGTAAAGGTACATTTGTACTGATTCTTCACCTCAGCACTGGATTGTGAGGTGAGGGGCCAACTTTATGCCCGGGTCGTTTTACGCCGGGAAGAACCCTCGCTGTCCATCGAAGAGGAGGCTGGATGGGCCCCAGAGCCAGTCTGGACGGTTCGGAGAAGAGATATCTCGTGCTTCTATCGGGAATCGAGCCAAGGTCGCCTGCGTGAATGTGAGGGATATAAAGAATCGTGAGGATAGAGAGTAGAACGTAAGGTGAGGTTCAAGGTAACTGTATTGTTGGCCTGAAGTTGGCTGTTACTATACAAGGAAAGATGACGGCGTACCTGAGCGATTAGTGCACAGTGCAGATATTTTTGAAAGCACACACAATTTTAATTGGACAAGCTCGAGTGAGGGAAACGTGGTTGTATGTTGGGGAACAATGTTGCATATAAGTTCGACAATGTAGAACAGGCTCAATTGTGGGCATTCATGATACATGGTGTACCTAGAAAGTTTATACGTATTCAGCTAACCAAGACATTCCTTATACCGCAGCCAAAAGTTTTATCAGACCAATAGCAGAAACTCGCTCTTATGTCGTGTCTAATCCACTTGAGTCCACAGAACGTCTTCAGTAACCTGGCTCTAAGGCCAATTTTGATATATGCTACATGTGCCCACTCGCACTCCAGGTTGAAGTAACTAACGTTTGTTCCCCTGGTAGCTTAGTCGAATCACGGCGGTTTCCCCGTATTGTCTGGTCAGTGCCGAGGTCGTACCTCCATTTTAACTAAGACCACTTCCTGCCTCATAATCATCTTCAGGTCTTATTTTAAGCCCCGTTCGGTTCATTGGGCGGCCCGTGTGGGATTTGTGATGTACAGAGTGGCAGGTGGAATTTTTTTCAGCAAGTACCTTTATTCTGCCCCGTGAGTTGTTACTTGACCTCTCCATTCATCTGCCATAGACCATGTAGCGTCTAGATACCGACAGCTTCATTAAATAAACTACAAAGACCAAATTAAGCTCTTGTGGAAGGTTAAGTAACCAAATATACGTGTTTCCTGTTTCCCCCGCCTGTACTAAGGCTACACCCCAACTGCTTCCGCTTTCTCAACACTTCAGATAGTGTACGAGCTGCAGACGTTTTGCACGAGAGAGGTCTGTCACTTGCAAGTGCACACCCGACCTTGAGGCGTGACGTCATGTAACAATCTCGACTTGTTTTTCCTGTCAGGCAAGTCGGCATGTGTCAGGGACACTGTGACGTCATGACACGTAGGAAAAAAAGAACCAGGATTGTAAACAGTGGAAACGGGGAAAGTGCTGGAATTCTGCAATTGTTTAGACAGACTTATGTGTGGGGTCTTGTCATACTTGTTTCTTTTCGGAATGTGTGCAGACTTCAGCACTGTTCGCTTTACAGGTCAACCATCGAACATGGGCGGTGTAGAAGGCTCAGTGAACGTGCTGCACTTGGCTTAGCCGCGCTGTGATTACCGTCGTAAAATTAAGTCAGCTGGTTCGCTGATAAAGTATTGATACACTGGAAACCTCGGTTAATATTCCCCATCACCCCTAGAGAAATTGTTCTGCCCCCGTGCCCCAAGTATTATCTGTACTGCGAGAAACTTTCTTGCACCGCGGAACTAAGTCACCTAAAAAAACTGTCATTCTGAAACGAAGCTAATGTAACCACACATACAGTATGCAGTGAAGACAATACATTTTTAGATGCAAAAACTACTAGAAGCTCTCGATGCTTGGGTGATTTTAATTTGTGCAGGTGTGTGAAAACGTTTTTTCCTGGCCGATTCACCGCATTATTTTGTAACACTTTTCGGAACTTCGACATAGGACATAGAACAGTTAGTACATGTGTAGAGTTTTGGCTATTGGGTCGTATCAAACGGTCGGTCAGTAGTAGAGGGTGTCGTATATGGTCTTGCAGGACGTCCTAGTGTGTTCCATTGTAAGCAATTGGCCCCTGTTATTCTCCGATCACTAACTGTGCACCGTATTCTCTGAACGAACTTGGGAACAGCATGGGGATATTGTGTGAGCTAGTGTCTATAGTTTGGACTGTTTGCATACTGTGTGAAACATACTTCTTCAGAATAAAACGCAGATTCTGGATCAAACAAGCCAATAAACTTAGTTACCAGAAACCTTTAGTAGTGTGTAACACTTCCTTCGCACTCTGGACTATAAACTGCAGTCATTTCCGAGGTTAGTTTTCGAAAAGTGTTGCGGTGTTGTTAGACTGTAATTGCCCACATTCCTTCGAAGAGTTAAAAGAGGTGGAACAACTTCCGGTCATTCTTCTAATTGAACACCGATATATTAAAGTTTTTTTTCCGATTGCTACATGTCCTTTTCCGGGGGGGGGGGGGGGGTTTGTTTTTTTGGCCTTTTTGGGGTGGGAACACGCCCCCCTTTTTTTTTTTTTTTTTTTTTTTTGGGGGGGGCCCCCTTTTTGTTTTTTTTTTCAAAATTATCAAAAAAAAGAAATTTTTTGGGGGGGGGGGGGGGGGGAAACCCTTA